>JABLTM010045604.1_pt1 | contig 48531 bp, 41 predicted proteins | sample 7160121 | NCBI WGS metagenome assembly JABLTM01 (sample SAMN14651224, study PRJNA627086) | human gut metagenome | isolation source: feces | host: Homo sapiens
AAGGTCCTTAAAGCAGGTGAGTGCGACATCACCACGACCCTCATGCAGAATGGTGAAAGGGTCACAGAGAAGACGACTCATGTGAAAGCATTCTACGAAGTAGAAAGTATCACGCTCGATTCCAATGAAGGCAAACTGACGGTCGGTAACTCTCACACCATTAAGGCAACTGTTGCCCCCGAAGAGGTTGCTTCCGAAACTACCATCGAGTGGTTGTCCAGCAACGAGAAGGTCGCTACCGTCGATTCCAATGGGAAGGTAACTGCCATCTCCTCTGGGAATGCAACCATCACGGCGACTGCTGGTGAGGAGAGCGCCAACTACGAAGTGACGGTTGAACAGCCGAAGAAGGTCACGACCAGCAACAAGACCTATACCAAGAACGGTTCCAGCAACCGTTCTGCTGTGACGCCTTCCTACCCGGCACCTGTTACACCGACCGCGCCAGTTACGCCGTCCGCTCCCACTACGCCGGTACAGCCCAGCAATCCGGAGCCTGCTGCTCCGGCTCCGGCGCAGCCTGACCCGGCACCGGCACAGCCTAGTAACCCTGAGCCCGCGCAGCCCAGTAATCCGGAGCCGTCTCAGCCGAGCGGTGGGGACAATGGTGGGTCCAATTCCGGTGGCAATGGCGATGGCAGCTGGGATTGGGGTGGTCCTGTGATTTCCAGTCCTACTGATAATGGCTGTCCTCCCGAAGAACACGAGGTCGGTTGGTGCTAATCTCGCATATCAAACCATGTAAGTAATAACCAACTCGTAGTATAGAAGCAACAAGTCTTCTTGCTACGAGTTTTCTTTTTTAAAGAATAACATCTGCATATCATAATAAGGTAGGGAGCAAGTAAATGAAAAAGAAATTTGCGTTAGCAACTGTTACCGCCGTTACAACGCTTTTGCTTTTTGTGGGATGCGGCGTTAAGGTCACGAACATCTCGGTGCAGTAACTCCTACCGACACAGCCATCAAAAAATAAGAGAACTCGTAGCGCTGGGATACTGCGTCCCTCTGCCACGAGTTTTCTTGTTTACGGCATGCTATTTCACTTGTTATCTGCGAGATTCCCAGCTTTTCCGTTTGCCAGAATGTGCGAGTTGAATACAATGAAAAGAGAAAGGAACAGTGACGGAATTGAAACCGATAAAGCTGAAAGAACTCCTGCGCACAGCCAAGGACCCTGCCACGCAGAGAATTGTCATTGATGAAGGTCTTTGGTTTGATGCTCCTCTATTTGAAGGTGTTGTTAAAGATGTGGATGAAGCACTCGGAGAACGTATCATATCAAATTGGCAGGTGGAAACAGATGGTACGCGCTTAATTGTATCAAGCAATCCACCCCTCCAGGATTTGCAAGAATGTAGACCTTCTAAGATAGCACATATGGGATAACTTTAGTTTTTGGGTTTGCAAAGATGATGGACTGCCAAGAAACGCAATATGAAGAGGTTGCTGTGCAGCTTGCAGCAATGCTTGCGTGTCAGTTGTAAAATGACTCCAAACAGCTAAGGACATTGTAAGCCCCATGATGACTTTCTTTGTTACTATATCTTTTACGACTAACACCTTTACATCAGCTCCTTTATAAGGGGTTTTGTCGCTAACAACTTCGCAAAGCACTCTGCCATAATAAATATAGACTTCTCGAGGCGCTTCGTTTGCGGCTAACAACTCTGGCAAAAGTTCAAGACGGCATTGGGGAAGGCGTTTTTGCAATGTTTGTTGCCGATGCACAACAGGAATGTCTCTACAATCTTGTCCGGAGTTCCCGGTTTTTGTGGTATCCGGTTTTTGATTGTTATCAACCATCGAACGCAAAAGCATGTCGAGTTGAGAAACAGCTTGCTTCTCAATATCGCCTCCAATTTTCTCGACATCTTTGATTACAATTTCTTTCAATGTGTACATGCATCCTGCGCCGTGTTCTTCGTGTGGGTGTCCGCGATAATAAAGGAGACCGTTCGTGTGGACAACTGTCAGTGGAACAGCTTTACAGTATGGGCAAAATATGTGTCCCTTGTACCGCCTTTCATAAACCGTATGGTCGAGATTGTACTCGTTGCGTATCTGCATGATTGTGACCGGTTTGTGTGTGATGTTGAAAAAAGCCTCTGTGTACTTTGGCATAGACTAACAACTCCTTTGTGATTTGAGGTGATTATTATGATTACTTTACATGACTTATTGGACAATTTTTGTTGCATTGACCCATACACTGACTATGCAATCGTCAACATAGAAACAGGTGAAGTGCTTGTTAACCGCGTCCACGATAGGACATACACGGTTGATGATGTTGATGATTACGCAAAGTTCTTACCTTATGCACGCAAGCAGATAAGAAAGTGGGAAGCGAAAGATGGCAAAATGATATTTTATATTCTGCCGCCAAGAAAAAAGAAGGCAAGGCGATGAAGCCAACAATGAAGAACAAATTATCAACGGAGAAAACACAATGATTTTACATCACTACATTTGGGGTGATATCGACATCGACATCGTCGAGGAGGTAGCACCACATATTCTGATAGCAAAGCACTATGGCAACTTAGCTCTTTTTTGCAGACTCACAAAACATCAGAGCCATTACTTTCGCAATTCCGACAAGCGCTTTTACGCCGCAGGTTTTGACGATGAAGGCAAAAGTATGAACCCCTCAGACGAGTACATTCCGTTTGTGCCAGACATCTTGTACGACGATGATGGCATTGGCTATTTATGCTTGATGCAGCCCTCATGGCTTCACACTATAGACGACATTAGACATAAAATCGATGGCATACTTGCAACAGACAAAAAGATTCGTGAACACGATGAATACTATGTCGGCTCATTAAGGAATGATATTATCAGCTATGAGTTGGTTCAGCGCGTAGAATGAAAGGCAGTGATGGCAATGAAGCCAATAAAACTTAAAGACCTTTTAACACAAACAAAAAAACCAGAGACACAGCAAATCGAAATAATGGAAGACTACGTGCTATCAGTAAAAGCAGTATTTGAGGGAGCAGTAAAAGATGTTCCAGAGGATATGCTGAGTAAATACTACATAAGCGACTGGTATGTCAGAGACGAAACCTCTGTTTTTGTCGTTCTGGTGTGGACTAATCCGCACGAACAATTCAATAAGCATGCGGAGAACTCAAACAGTGATTCTCATAGGGTTACAATACACGATTTAATGGGCAATGGCTGCTGTACGAACCCCTATATTGATTTTGCTATTGTGAACATAAAAACACGGGAGGTTCTTGTTGACCGTATCCACGACAGGACCCACACAATCGATGATAACAAGGACTACGACCAATTTCTCACATACGAATTGAAAACTGTGAGAGCATGGGAAGCGAGAGACGGCAAGATGATATTTTACATTCTGCCACAAAAAAGGAAGAAGGTAAATCCATGAAGCCGACAGTAAAATCGTTTCTTGCACTTGCTGAAGACAAAGAGCAAACAGTTCACATCGCCCGTTTTAAATCAGATTCTGCTGATGGTTACTTCGACGAAGAGGTTTTCTGCGGCAATCCGAAAGAAGTTCCGGAATGCTATGCAAGTAAAAAGGTGACTGAATGGATAGCCTCCGACACCTCGGAAATCGTACTATACGTCAACTGAATTAGTGGTCGCCAGAGAAGACTTGCTCGGAATAAAATGGTGGTGGTGAAAATGAAATTGAAAGCAATAATGGCTTGCGGAAGAGATGTGTACTTTGACTATCAGCTTATAGATGCCCGTACAGGAAAAATTCTTGTAGACCGTGTGTGCGATAAAACTAATAGCAAAAGTGGTGATGAAGAGTGGATTGACCATTGTAAATATGAGCCGTACAAAGACTGGAAAATCCGCAAATGGAGACTTGTAAACCGGAAAATGCAGCTTTATATCTCACGGTGAGTGTGAAAGTCGATACTCTGACAGTATCCATACTTGTACCAACACAAAATTATACCATAAATTTGTACATTCCATCTTGTGCATTCCTACCAAAATGCAGCCAAAATATTTGTATGAAGTGCCTTTTACCGCTGCGTAATTGGCACTTTTTCTTTGCGATAAAAAAATAAGTTTTGCCTAGTTGCGAAAATGTGCGAACTGCATAGAATGGAAATGTACGGAAGCAAAAGTAATCGTGCAGGGACGATTTTTGCGTAGAATCCCGCCAAAGTTTTACGCTGATTCGCTCACTGTACAGAAAGGACACACGCATTATGCACAAAATTGCACAAAAAGTGACCTCTGTTGCATTGGCGGCCAGTATGCTGCTTTCTATGTTCGCGGTTAATACCGTAGCGTTCGCGGACGAATTCAAAGATAACACTACTGTGTCCGACGAAGTAACTGAGGCCCCGGTTTCGGATGATGAAGTGGATGCGGTTGAATCCGTTGACAAGACCGACACTTCAAATTCCGAATCCGAAGATACGCCGGTCGAAAGCCATGAGCCCTCTCAGACTGTGACTGATGTGGTGGATTTGACGCATGATTCCACGGCCGATACGGTCAAGGATGATACGGCAAATTCGGAAGACGTCGTCTATACGGAGCCCGATACTTCCGAGGATGTCATTGCCACACCGGAAACAGCTGAGCCGTTCATCGGCATTCAGGCTGTAACACCTGATTACGGTGACAAGATTTCGGCAGAGGTGGGGGATACAGTTACTCTGGATGCCCTGCTGAACCGTGACGATGTCTCTGTAACCTACCAGTGGCAGAAGAAGCAAGCTTTTGATGCTGAAGAATCCTATGCCATCTATCCGTATGAAGAGGACGAGCCCACTTGGTATAACTTCATCATTGAGGATACTACCGAGACGGCGGTTCTCGCTGACAAACCGGATTATGTGTGGCAGGGCTGCGAGATATACTACGCTGTAGTCGATGCGCTTGATGAAATCGGTGCTGATTCCAGCGATGTCCAGATTGCATACCACACTCCCAACTTCGTCCTGGATGGCTACACCATCACTGCTGGCAACGCCGAAGACGGCTCTGTTGAGGTCTATGCTTCTAACGGAGAGAGCACCTACACCGCACATCTCAACGATGACGGTAAGTGGGAGTTCGGTGATGAAGCTACTGCCAGCCAGGATACGGATTGGTTGAATATCGAGGGCGCCACCGAGCCTTCCTACACTTTCGAAGTCACGGAGGATGACCTCACTGCGAGCTATCGTTGCCTGATTACTGTAACCGACGAAGTTTATAAGGAAGCGAACTTCAAGGCTTTGGAGGAACTTGGTAACGAATTGACCGATGAGGATAAGGCAGGCGATATCATCCTGTCCACTGTCCAGTTTAAGGTTGTTTCTACTGACATTGCCACTGCAGAGACAGCGGATGGGGATAATGCCCCCGCCACCTTTGCTATTCTGGCACGCTCCTTTGCTCCCCGCGCTGGCGGGAATGGTCCTGCGCTGTCCTCTGATAACCAGTGGATTACGGGTCTTAACGGCAACTACGAGTACATCACTAAGAACATGTACGACCAGGTTACCGAGTGGTTCAATGCTGGTAGGTTTGACAAAGCCACCGCAGACCGTTACTGGACTCAGATTGGCGGTGCTTGGAGTGGTTCAAAGGTCGGAACCGCCAACGTTCTGGATGATAACAGCTTCCCCACTGGTGCAACTCGTCAGTACATGGAGTTCCCGCTGACGGATGGCAATATGTTGGAAGTCAACTCCGAATGGTATGGTCAGACCGTCTATTTCCGTCCTCATAACAGCAACAACGCTTGGACCGTCACCGGTACTGCTGTTGAGGTTCCTGCGTACACTGCTGTTATTCGCGATGCCGATAAGAATAACTACGGTACTGGCGCTTCTGGTACGAAGTACAAGGACGCCGTTGTTTTCCTGAACCCGTGGATTTCTGATGCAGGTCGTGTTTACGCGAACTACATTAACTATATTACCGACAATGGTTGGCTGTGCAACAATGATGGTTCTCATATGAACCAGCACATCACAGTGCTTTCTGTTGCTGCCGAGCAGTTCAATGCCAATCCGGAAATGTACATGATGGACGCCGAAGGCAACTACCGTATCGACTCCATTGGTTGGGGCGTTTGCGTACAGCAGGAGCCTGATATCTCCGGTAAAGCCTATTATGCTATCAAGGGCTTCCTGAGTCAGGGCTACGGCATGTGTGTCGGTCACGATACCATGTACGCTTATGCCGGTTCTTGGTATGATGCCCACATTGCTGGTTATACCGACCCCGGTTCTCGTGACTACTACGAGGGCGGTCGCTTTGGTCCTGATAAGAACGATGGTTCTACCCGCTACTATGTTCTGAACTCTGTTCCTAACATCGATAACGGTCACTGGAACATGAACGCTCTGATGGGCGCTAACGGTGGTAACATCGATTCCGGCACTGTTCTGCCGACCGATGCTATCTCCATGATTCTGTCTACCGGTGGTAGCCACAGCTCCTACGGTAAAGCTGGCATCATGTACGGCAGTGACCAGCTGAGTGTTCGTCTGAAGCCGTATTCCAATTCTCAGGCACAGTCTACTGTCAAGTATCGTGACCCCACGAACTTCCCCTATGATTTGCCGTCTACGCTTTCTGCTGCCAAGACCCATTCCAACTCTCAGGTTGCGTTCGGTCCCATCTGGGTCGATTACGCAGGCGGCAATGTCACCGGTGCAGAGTTCGGTTACAATCCGTACCCCACAACCAAGACTATTACCGACCCTGCTACTGGTCGTTCCTGGTTCGGCACCAGCAACTTCTACCTCTCCGGCACCGGCAACTTCCTGATGAACCAGATTGGTCACTTGCCGAACAACCAGGCTACTCGTGATGAATCTGCTCTGTTCGCCAACACTGTCATGTACATCTCTCAGCGCAAGCAGTGTGAGATTTGTGCAGCAAACCAGAACAGTCAGGAAGACAGCCACTTCGTTATCCGCGTGAGTTCTGTCAACTACATGCAGGTTCTGTCTGCTCTGCAGGCTGGCGGTTCTTTCTGGTATCCTCTGAACGGCTGCTATCAGGTTGTTGACGACCTGACTCTGCCGGAAGGCTGGGAGCCCATCAAGAACTTCTCCGGTCACTGGAACTCCGATGCTTACCATGTGAACCTTGCCAGCAACGGCAAGCCGCTGTTCGATAACACCGGCAACACTTACGGCATGTTCACTACAGGCAGCAACAACGGCTGGAACCTCGGCAGCGATAAGACCATCGGCGCTCTGCCCGTTCTGAAACTCGACAATCAGCCCAATGTCCGTATCACCGGTGTTGCCCGTGTTGTCGGCGATTTGAATGCTCTGTTCCCGGATGACGGTGTTTCTGATTACACTGGCTACCGCGTTATCGTCCATGCGACCGATGGCACTGACTACGACTGCGTTGTCAATGGTGATAGCAAGTATGTTATCTCCAATGTACCCTGTACCGGCATGCAGCGTGCTGAGGTCATCGACCCCAGTGGTCATAGCGTGGTCGAGTACGGTATGATTGTCGTGGATGTTCCGAATCATTTCTGGAACGACTGCGAGACCCATCCTCTGGAACTCCTCAAACCCACCGCAGACCCGATTGACGATTACAAAGACTGGGAAGGTCCTGTCAACAAGACTGTCGGCAGTAAGCTGTTCTACGACCAGACGGTTCCCGACTCTAATGTGAAGTGGTACTACCGTGCCATCACCGAGAGCGGCAAGATGAGCCAGTGGTTCGAGATTGGCGGTCCCGGCACTTCCTTCACCACCTATGACGGTGTCGTCAAGGGCAAAATCAACAAGACCACCTTTACGGCGGCTGCTACCAACGCTGATATCCCGTACACCGAGAGCACCGTGACCTACACGACCCTCGACTACTGCAACGAGAAGATTCAGTTCAAGTGCGAGTTTACAGTCGCTGGTAAGCAGTATACGAGCCTCGATAAGGCTGAGGACGGCAAGAACGGTTACTGCGAGTCTGCACTTCGTCCTATGTACATTGAGCAGGCTTTCGATAAGCGTATCCCTGTCGGCGAAACCACGACTTTCGACTTTGACCTCAACTACTGGAAGGGTGTCAATGAGGGTGTCACCTACACGGTCCAGTACCGTGATGAAAATAACACCTGGGTCGAGGTCGGTAGCGACCCGGATTTGTTCCCGGCTGACTCCTTTACTGTCACGACCAAGGTTTCTGACATCGATGCAACCAAGATTGGTACTCGTACCTTCTGGCCTGCTGCTTTCTGGAACCCCCTGAACGATTTGCGCGAGTCCGGTATCTCTACCATGCGTAAGCATTCCACCGTCACGCTGACGCTGACGAATGCGACCATGGACTGGGATGGTTTGGATTTCCGCTGTGTGTTCAGCTACAAGGCTCCTGCGCACGAAATCACTGCCGATTCTACGATTTCCAACTATGAGCCGAACGGTCGTACCGGTCACCTGGTCGTGTATGCCCCGCCTATTGAACTGACGCCTCTGAAAGCACAGTCTCTGTTGCTGAACTCTTTCGATTCCAAGAACGGCAACATGGCGTGGACTACCGCAACCAGTAACCCGAACAACGGTCGCCGTACCACCGATGTGCCTTTGGACGCAATTGCGCCCGATGTGCTGCACAAGGACGGTACTACGACTTATGGTGCTGCCAACGATAACAAGGCGGTCTACACTACCAAGATTACCTTCTTCGGCAACAAGGATTCTGCACCCACGATTCGCTGGAAGTTCAGCAATGTTGCTGGCGGCGGTCGTCTGGACCGTTTCATGAATGTCACGGACGGCGACGGCACGATTCAGCTGAACTACAGTCAGGTTGGTCAGAAAATCGGCAATGTCAATGCACTGAGCAACAATGTCGATGATATGGAACGCTCGTTCATGAGCGGCAATGGTCTTGCTTTCAACAAGTTCTCCGCTTACATCAAGCTGGAAGCTATGTATCCTACGGATGCAGCGAACCTCAACAACAAGACCTACAATGAGTGGAACGCTATCGTGTCTCTGTACATCGATAACGCCACGAACCCGATGGATTTCGGCGATACGCACTACTACTTCCTGTGTGAAGCAGAAGAGCGGTATATGAAGAACTGGGACGCCAACAACATGCAGCCGTATACCTGCGGACGCACCGTTGCGTACAACTTCAACCGTGTCGTTGATTCCGCTGACCCGAACGACCACATCTACAAGGATTTCAGCCAGTCCTCTTACGGTGCTGAACTGGTCCTGGACTACACCATCTCTATCAAGGCGAATGTTCCCAATAAGGCTACTGCAAAGCACAACACCATCACCACAGAAAACGGCAGCTACAAGAACATCAACGACCTCAAGAGCATTTCCGCTATCAACGATGCGCTGAATAACGGCGGTGCAGTCTACAACTACAAAAACCTCGCAATCATCGCTCCTAACGGTATCCGGTACATGGAGACCTACTTCACGGCAGGCTCTCCCGTCAACAGTCGTACAACCGTTGACAGCCGCGACACCGTGGTTATCGACTCCTCTGTGCGCGACAGTGCCGGTCATAACTGGTATGATTTGTTCCAGCAGGTAACTGCGAGCGACGATGATTACATCGGTAAGATTGGCACCCACGGTTTCGCATACCGCACCAAGGACGGCAATGTCCTCGACAAAGCCACTTGGGAATGGTGGTGGCGCAATGCAGTCTACTATGTCTGCTACGATGCTCCCACCGACAATGCGGATATGGACCAGGTCTATTTCTACATCGATGAGCAGGGCTCCGGTCCTAAGGTCGATGATAAGCTGGAAGGCGCAAGCAGCTACTCTAACCCCTACAGTGAATACACCTTCACCTATGCTGGCACCTATGAAGTCGTGCTTTACGGTGCAGGCGGCGGTTCCATGAACAGCAACACATCTTCCGGCGGTCGTGTCCGCCTTGTCCTTCAGGCTGAGCAGGGCGCTAAGCTTTACTTCGTCAAGGGCGGTTCTGGTACGGTCGATAACCGTTACTGGGAGAATGGCGGCGGCAGTGCCTGTGACGAAGTTAAGCGTCCTCTTCCTGGCGGCTACAACGGTGGCGGTAATGGCGGTACTCCCATGATTACCCGTAACGGTCACGGCAACCTGCTTGGTGCTTCTGGCGGCGGTGCTACGACAGTCGCTATCGGTCTTATGGGCACCGGTCGTCTTGCTGAGTACGGCAATACCACAACTGCAGCACAGTATATGCTCGGTGTTGCAGGCGGTGGCGGCGGTAACCAGCACGGTGCCTTGGATTCTACCGGCGGTTATGCGCAGTACGGTGTTCCCGTCAATGGCGGTAACGGCGGCGGCAATGGCACCTTCGCTACCGGTTCTTCCGGCGGTAACTTCAACCCCTATCTGGGAGGTATTGTCAACGGTTCTTCCGAGAACTGCGTCGAAGCTCCTTCTGGCGGCGGCGGCGGTTGGCAAGGCGGTTACGCCAACACTGGTTCTAAGCGGTGGTGGGGCGACGGCTGGGCTTACTGCAAGCGCGACGGTAACGGTGGTTCTAACTACATTACCTCGACCGGCCGCACCTTCACTGGCAGCAATGGCAAGTCTGTGACGGTTCTTGAAGCACAGTCCTATGTTGGCTCTGGTGCCACTACTTGGGGCGGTGACTTCAACAGCTACCAGAACAACTTCCATCCCGGCAATGGCTATGCAACCATTAAGACTATCCGCTCGGCTGTTGACCGCTTTACCCGCAACGGTCACAATGCTTACGACACGGCCTATGAGGATACTGACCCGTATTCTTCCGGCGAGCCGATTCGCGTTACTGTGAATATCACGGTCGCCAACAAGACCTACGATGGTCAGCCCGATGTTGCAACCCTCTCTTATTCCGGTAACCTGTCCAGCGACCAAATGACAGAGGTCCAGAACGCTACTTCTATTGTCTACAGCAATAAGAAGGGCACTCAGGCATCTGCTATCGATGCGTCTACGGACGAGCACAAGAATGCCCGTCAGGATTGCGGTTCCTACACGGCAACCGTAAACTGCACAGCACAGGGCTATATCGTAACCTACAAGTACGAGAACACCGACCCCGGCAACACCTACCCGAGCGGTGGTGCGAGCGGCACAGGCTCTTCCGTCAAGTTCGATATCTACCCGATGGCTCTGACGGTAGTCGGTGAGCACAGCAAGGCTTATGACCACACTGCAAACGCTTCTATCCCGGATGCCCGTATCACGACCGGCATGGCGGTTCGCGACTCTGTAACCCTGAACACCACGCAGGTAGATGGTTACTACTGCGATGCGACCGGCAACCGCGTTAGCGATGCTGGTGGTCCGTACAAGATTGTTCGTGAGAGTGAGTTGACGCTGGTCGGCAACGGCAGCACCAACTACTACATCGGCACGGAAGAGTATTCCGGCAGCATTTCTGCTCGCGGTCTGTATGTCCACAGCCTGTATTTGGAAGACCCGACGAATCCTCGTAACATCAAGCACTACGATGGCACCACGAATGCCACCATCAAGGATATCCTGATTGACGGTATCCTCGAAGGTGATGATGTAAAACTGGTCAACCCGATTCAGACTGGTAAGTACAAGACCAAGGACGCTGGTCAGCGTCTGGATGCTGATGGCAAGGTAAGTTCTAACTGGCCCACCGAACTGGATGAGAATCCCATCACGATTGATGCGACACCTGCCCTTACCGGTAAGGACGCAAAGAACTACTATGTTGAGCGTCAGGCTTATTCCGGCGCTATCGCCCGTGCTAACCTGACCGCACAGGTCAAGAACTGGCGCGGACTGTATGGCGACGGCGTAGGCGAGGACCCGTGGCACGATACAAAGGCTTACGGTTACGGCACGGCAGCTTCTGACGGTTGCTGGCTGGAACTGGATGGTCTCGTTCCCGGTGATTCCCTGACCCTTGACCCGACCTACACCAAGAGCCACTTCAAGACTCTTGTTACCGACCACGAGGACCTTGTCCCCGATGAGACTACTCCTGTTGGTGTATATCCGCTGACCTATGTCGGTCTGACAGAAGACAACTACGATGTGTTGAAGAACTACATCGTGATGGTCCTGAATGGCCGCTTCGAGGTTGCTCAGCGTCCTCTGCATGTCACTGTAGTGGATGACGACAAGCTGATTTACCAGCAGAACCCGAACTTCCATGTGAATATTCAGATGGAAGATGTGGATGAGAACCTGATTGATGTTGTGAGCGATGTTGATGCAACACCGATTCTCGACACCCCGCTGAAAGCTAATGATACTGTCAGCAGCGTTCTGTATCTCGATAATAACGGCACTGAGTCCGCTATTACTCAGGAATTCGTAAACAACTACGATTACTGGAAGAAGCAGAATGCAGACGAGAGCAAAACGAATCTGCCCTTCGTTACCGACTGCAATGAAAAGTCTCTGCCGCTGTATGTCAATGAGACTGACACCGATGACGATTTCGAGTGGGCGCATGATGAGAAGACTTGTGGATTCTGTGATTACAACCACAAGCCGCTTGCCCCGTATGTTGTTGACATCAACACTGACCCGATGCAGGGCAACGCTCTGACGGTTCGTTCGGTCACGAACCCGAACGGCGAGACCGTTAAGAACTACGACCTCATCATCCACAAGGGTAACCTCTATGTTCACCCGGCACTGCTGAAAGCCACCGTGCCTCTGTATGTCTGCATGTATGGTTCCAACTCTTCCGGCGCTGTGGTTGAACCCACCAACTACCGTATCACCAACTATTCTACGGTTGCTATTCAGGTGAAGAACATCAAGACGAGCGGTCCTTGGACTGTGAAGGATGTTCCGGGTATGGAATACTACACGGGCACCGATTACGGTTCTTCCTCTTACACGATGAGCAACAACACCCTGCATCGCGGCGAACTTTACATGCGTCTGCGTGATAAGGTCCTGACCGATGGCGATAACGCAATCGACCATAGCGATACGGCTTGGGTCATCCCCAAGGCTACCGGCGACTTCCTCAACAACAAGATTACCGGCACCGCAATGCGCGTTCCGATGGCAGTGTATACCGCAACCGGCAATGTGAACGATGCCAATGTCTGCACTCCCGTCACGAAGGTCACCTACACCATCGCTCCTTACGGTGGCACGATGCCCGACGAAGCGGAGTTTGAGAAGGTTGATTCTCAGGATTGGCTGAAAGACGCCTCCTGATGTTCCGGCAGTGACTTAACTTATCCAGTGTGACCTTGTGGTCGCTTCTGTACAATATCCTTGAGCAGGCAGCTGAATTCGGCTGCCTGCTCTCTTTTTTGTTTTCGGCACAAAAACTACACAATTCGTCAGTTGCGTAAATGTGCGAATTGCAGATAATGGAAAATGCAGGTAGGATAAGGAAAACACCTGCGAAACCATTACAGAAAGGAACATTTAACAGTGAGAAATATCAAAAAGATTGTCACATTGGGATGCATTGCGGTGTGCGCTGCCGTGATGCTGTGCAGCTGCGGGAACAAGAAGGCTCTGGCCTCGATTTCTCTCGCAAGCCCTATCACGCTCCAGCTCGGTGAGAGCAAGGAAGTGGAGATTACCGGTATCCTGCGCGACGGCACGACCGTGACGGGGGATGAACTCGATGCGATTCTTAAACGCAAAGGGATGCACTATGAGAGTTCATCGGACAATGTTGCGTCCATTGACCAGAACGGATTGCTTACGGCAAACAATTCCGGAACGACTGAAATCAGCATCACGAGCCAGAACAAGCGCCTGACGGCTGGTGCAGTCGTGAATGTGGTTGAACCGCTGCAGGGATTCCAGGCTGAGGATATCGTTGCCTCTACAAAGAGTACCCTCGTACCCGTTACCTACACGACTGTCCCGGAAGGCGCAGATGCAGGCACTGTGACTATCTCGGTTGCGGACTCTGAGATTGCCCGTGTTGACGAGAACAATAACATCATCCCCTTGAAGGCCGGCGATACGACTGTAACGATTCGCTCCGACAAGGGTCCGTCCAGCATCGTGAACCTTAAAGTCACCCAGGCACCAACTGAACTGTTTGCTGACGACTTGTATGTCGAAATCGGCGAGACGGCGAAACTCAATGTCTATACAGATGTGAAAGACCTCGAATCCGGTGTGGACGGCACCAACTACTCCTACGAGAATGAGTCGAACCTCATCTGCGCCGTCTCTGTAGAGGGTGATGTAACGGGCATCGAGGCAGGCGACAGCGTTGTGAAGATTCAGAACGAATATGGTCTTGAAACACAGGCAACGGTCCATGTCACGCCAAAAACAAGCCATATCACATTCGGGTTCTCCGGGAACTAAGGCGGTGAAGCACAATGCGCAAATACATTGCAGTACCTTTGACTTGCGCCCTCGCTATGATGGCTCTGACAGGCTGTACAGACCCTTCAACGCTGTACGAGAACAACGACCTTGTTGCACAGGGAACAACCTCCTACAAAGCCGCAGAATGGTCGCAGAGCAGCCTGACGGACGAAGGTACGATTGATTACGCCGCTGGTGCTGTGTCCTTGACGGGCGCAAAAGAAGCCTTCTCGTTCACGATGCACGCAGATTCTGCTAACCTCGATGTATACGATACTATCACCTGTGATACGGGAGCCTGCAAAATCCTGATTGTCGATACCGATACGAAATCTGTTGCGGCAGAGTACACGGAAACGGCTTACGACACCATCAAACTTAACGGCGGCAACTATACTGTGTATCTGGTCGGCAAGGATGATGCCTCCTTCACCACTACACTGAGCCTTTACAGCCTTGGCGGAGACATCACATGGTCCGTTGATGAGGATACAGCGGCAAACACCGGCAAATGACACATTTCACTTTCAAGAAAATCACAGAACCAGCGCATTTTTTCGAAAATCCTGTTGCGGAAATGTGCGAATTGCAGATAATACAAGTATGAGGACAAAAAGAGCGCCGCTGCGGTACAATTTCCGCAGGGCTGCTCTTTTTGTAAAGATTCATGCTTGTATTTCGTACACTTCATTATCACAAAGGAGAGTCTTATGTACGACAAATCCACGAAAAGCGTAAGCCGAAATGTAAGTCTTACCATCGCGGGAGAGTGGGAGACCCCCGATGAACTCTTCCAGGAACTTGACCGCAAATATCATTTCACCCTCGATGCCTGTGCCCGCCCTGAGAACGCCAAATGCCAGAAGTTCTTTACTGCACAGGATGATGGTCTTGTACAGGACTGGAAAGGGCATACGGTGTTCTGCTGCCCGCCGAGCGGTGCTGCAAATCTTCGCCGCTGGGTAAAGAAGGGGAGCTTCGAGGCAAAGAAGAAGGGGACTACGGTAGTCATGCTGCTGCCTGTTTCTACGGATTCTCAGTGGTTTCAGGAGCACATCTACCTGAAACCCGGTGTCCGTGTAAAATTTTTGCCGGAGCGCGTTAAGTTCGTGAACCGTCTGCTCCCGTCTTACGCCGAATACGGCCAGCATGGAGCCGCAAGTGTTGGCGGGACCCGTCCTTCGATGGTCGTGGTCTTTGACGGTTCTAAGCGCAAGTTCTGCTGTGAGTGAGTGAGTAAAGGAGGAAACCGCTATGAAAAAGAAAATCACGATTATCGATAAGTCCTTTACCCCCATCGTCGTGCTGGCAGATACGAGCAGTGCTCTGTACGAGGACCGCTGCGGGCGGCTTGGGGAACGCAACCTCTTGTCCGATACCGAAATCATCTGTAAGGCGATGGACGGCACGAAAGAGATTGCGTCCGTGAAGGCACATGTCCTGCAGGTTCCCACGAAGAAGCTTCCCCTCGAAGCCCTGCACGCCACGGAACAGAACCCTATTCCGGCAAAGCAGCTGGCTATCAATTATCTGTGCCAGAAAAATGCAGAGGTCGAGACGCTCTGTGAGCGTGAGAAGACGGACAGCGTTGCGATGGTTCTTCCCATTACCACGCATCTGTACATTGAAAGCCTTGTGGTGGTTGCGCCGCATCGTAAACTTGGTATCGCCACTGCAATGCTCGATTTCCTCATTAGCATGGCGGCTCCCGAAACCGTCAGCATGTTCGCAGGTCACGAGCAGGCTGAGGTAATGGCTATGCTTAAAAAGCTGAAATTCATCGAGGCACCCATTGTTGCCACGGATGTTCCTTGGAAGAAAAAGAACTTCTTCTATAAGCGCTTGAAGCGCCTTGCCCGATAAGTGATAGGAGGCATTTTATTTTGATGGACCAGTTCAAAGAACTTCGCGCACACCCGAAAATGACCAAGGCATTGCTCGAGCAGATTGAGAGTCTGCAAAAGCAGAACCACACGACCGACGAGATTTCCACTACGCTCGGTATCACCCCGGAATCCGTACAACGCGGATACGAGAAACTGAACGATAAACACCGCGCCGAGATTCGTGCAAAGCGCGGCGGTGCCTTTGCAGTGAATGTGAAGGAGGGAAAAGCCCGCATCGTCTGTACCGAATCCAGCTGCCCTTGGCGCGGCAGCAATCGAGAATACTGTGTCTGGCCGTCTTGCTTCAAGCATTCGATTTCAACGGTTCGCACCGATGTGAACGAAGATGGAGACGAGGCAGACACGACTTTGAATGAGGAGGAATCCGTAAATGTCTAACACTCTGAATGATATCTTTGCGCATCTTGACAGCGCAAAGGCAAGCCGCGCATACGAGGCAAACCAGGAACGGCGGCGTAAGGTGGAAGAAGCCGAGCACGAGCGCAAGGTAAAGCAGGCAGCGGAATCTGCCGTAGAAAAGTACCATGTGTACGATGACGACTACGATGTAGAGGACGTCGAGGAGCCGCTCGTCATGATTCCAAAACAGAATCCCGGCACCCCTGAGGCAAAAGCCGCCACAATGCCTGCATCCAAGAAGGATATGGATGACATCGCAGATAACAACCCTTTCGTCCAGAACCTGTTCAAGCACTCTCACAAGCAGGTTAAGCAGGAGCGTCCTGCCCGCGAGAAACTCGCAGCGCCCGCTTCCGAGCCTACAGCGCCGCAGAACGAGACATTTAATGTCCCTGTCACCCCTGTCCCTGTACAGCCTGTAGCACCCTCTGCGCCCGCATCAACGGTTGCTCCCGCTGTGACCGAAACCGTTGATACCGTTGATTTCGTTGACGATATCCCCCTCGACATCGAGTTTGACGATACCGAGGCAGATGTCCAGAACAAGCAGCCCGACCAGAGCGTTCAGAACGAAGCCGTTCCCACGCAGCCTGTGGCCTCTCAGAATGCAGAAGCAGTTCCTGTTTCAAGCGAACCTACCGCTCAGCTCGAGAATGTACCTGCTCAGGAACCCACTGCTTTTGCTGCGCATCTGGATGCGAGTCCCAATACCAAAGAGAAAGAGCCTGAGAAGAATCCCGGATATCATGAGCCTGTTGGTGAGATGGTCTGTCCCGATAAGAAGCCGGAACAGTTGGAAACTCCCGCATGGCCTGACGGCATGAATGGTCCCAAGTTCACCGAAAGCGTTGTTGCTTACGGTTCTTTGCCCCGTAAAGTGGGGGCGGAGGAAGCAAATGTTTTCCTGTTTGCCCGGTACAATACCGATAAGGACATGGGTTCTTATGGGTTATGCATCGATATGGGCAAGGATTTCGTACAGTCTTCCAAGTGCGGTAAGGCCAATAACCCGGAGGAGTACGCTCTGATGGGTGCGATTGAGATGCTGCTCGCTCTGGATGAACACACGGTTCGGGATGTCGTCATCTATACCGAACCCGTGGTTGCCAAAATCATGAACGAGAATGCCAACCGTCTTCTCGATGGCAAGTCCCCTGTGCGCCGCAAATACATCGAGTTGGCATGGAAGGCTATGACGAAGGTCAGTGTCCGGTTCGTGACCACGAAAGTGAACAGCGAGTACGGGAAACTGGCACTGGCTACCGCAAAATACCTGGCGTTCTGTGAGCGCTGATAAAAACATAGAGGAGTAATCAATATGGCTAATCTTCTGGTCGTTGCAGTGGATACCGGAAACAAGAACATCAAGACCCCGCATACCGAGCCGTTCAATTCCGGGCTTATCTGCCACGGCAACATCCCGCCCGCCATCAAGGCGGATACCCTCTGCTATGAGGGCAACTACTATACGCTGACCCAGTCCCGCGTTCCGTATATGTACGACAAGACCTCCGACTGGTCTTACTATGTTCTGACTCTCTTTGCCATCGCCAAGGAGTTTCAGGCAAGCGGCATGATTCGTCCCGGTCAGAAGAATGTCCGTCAGGATATTTGCCTTGCAATGGGCTTGCCTCCGACACATATCCATGACCTTGCCCCAAAATACCAGACCTATTTCGGCCGCGATGGACGCCGAGTCGAGTTCACCTACAACGACATTTCCTTTGAGATTCGCGTTGCCCGCGTCTTCGTGTTCCCGCAGGGCGTTGCTGCCATCGCTCCGTACATGGGACAAATCATGGCGCGTCCCGAGGCATATACCTACATCATCGATATCGGCGGGTATACGACCGATGTTGTGAAGTTCTCTCGCGGCGGTCAAGTCGATATGACTTTCTGCGAATCCTTCAACAACGGCGTCATCAAGATGTACGATGAGGTACAGCGTGCGGTTCGCAACCGCTTCCAGCTGGATATGGACGACTACAGCATCGACAATGTCCTGCGCAGAGGCTACAACCCCGGTCGGGAAATCAACGAACTGGTCCACAGCACCGCTCGTTCCTATGCCCGGACCCTTATCCGGACCCTGAAAGAGAAGGGCGTTGATTTGACCCTCTCGTATCCCGTGTTCATTGGCGGCGGTTCCTGCCTGATGCGTCCGGTCATCGAGAGCGAGTTGGGTCGGGACGATTACCTGTTTGTGGAAGACCCCCGCGCTAACGCAGTAGGTTTCAAAATGATGGCGGAGAGTAAGCTGGCTGCTGAAAACCGTTGAAGCGAGGTGAACTGCCTTGCCTAAAGCTAACCCGAATCAGATTCGGTTGCCGGTGATGTTTGACCTCACTGACCCGAGACAGAAAGCGGCGTACGAGATTCTGAAAAACGCAGGATACGGAAAACGCACCCCTATCATCGTGGATGCGCTGCTCGATTCCCTCAAAACGAATGTCTTACTGAGCCAGGCTAAAGAATCCAGCGCATCGAATGTGTCGGAAACTGATATCCGCCGCGCCGTGGAAGATTCGATGGAATCGGTCCTGAACCGGTATTTCTTGAAATCCGAAGCATCCGCACCGGACCCCCAGCCTGAACCCGTACAAACGCCTACACCCGCTCCTATTATTCAAGAGCCTGCCCCTGTACAGCCTGCTCCCACACCGCAGCCAAGCTTTGTTCCGTATGTTCCTGCCGCTCCTGTACCCGCACAAGCATCCGTACCGGACGAGGGACACATGAATCAGCTGCTCTCTATTGCTGACGCTTTCTTCTGAGCACAAAAACAGACCGCCACACCCAATACCGGGTGCAGCGGTCTTTGTTTTTAAACCAGTTCTTTTAATTTGATATCGTAGGATATCGCTTCTTGTGAATCTCTCTTTTTTCTTTCGGCAATCGCCTCATCAGCAGCTTCGTTTACGGATGCAGCTGCCGCCTCGATGATTTCGGGATTTCTGATTACCTCTTCATCGTATTCCTTCTTCTTCGCAAACGCAGTGAGCGCCTCCCCGCATCGTCTTCTTGCATACTGGCTGGTATCAGTGCAGACTGTTTGCGTGGCTGCGGCCAGCTGGTAAATGGCTCCTTTCCCGAGACATTCAACCGCAGCACCAATTTGCTGATAGTTCTCGAAGTAATCGTGTGTGTCAATCAGCTTCGATACTTCCTGAAATCGTTTCAGGTCGTACCCGTAAGTGAAGCAGAAAGAAAGTAGCAGGTTCTCCGGGACAAGTATCTGCTTTTCAATGATTTTCCGGTATGTGCGGGAATTCATCGGGCATCCGAGAAACACGCCGTAGAACTCTTGTTTGGACATGCCCATCAGGTAGCGCTGCCGCTCCATGATTACAACGGCACTGTCTGAAATGCTCTTAATCCAGTCTTCTCTTTTTCTCGATGTTTCTTCCACAAACTTACGGTAATTTTCCTCTTTGATTTTGAGAGTTAGCATTTTCCAATCACCTCAGTTCTTGATTCAAACCCATTTCTGCCATCTAACTATGACTTTTTTTATTGGGCGTGACTTTATTATATCAAATAGGTGTACTAAATACAACTATGCATGTGGTCAAAAAGTGTCAAAATCCCAGTCATCGAGATACATTCAATGCAATAGTTTCACTTAAGGATAGTGCCGCTTTTGTCTGGGTTCAGCACCGCTATAGGTGTTCTCGGATTCGTATATATGGCAAATAATATTTTTAAACACAATATATAGTGGTCAGATAGCGTTTTTCTCTTGCAAAACACTATATCTTGTGGTATAATGTCTGACATAAATACAAGATATAGTTTCGGTGCTCAAAAAAAGGTCTTGTGCGTTTGTGCGAATTGCATACCATTGAAGATGGCATCAGGAAAAAGGTTCGAGTTCCTTCATACGGCATAACATGCTTGTACTAAGTACAAGGGAAAAGGCGGGTTTGAAATGGCAAAAGGAAACGCAATCGTTATGTATCTGGAACAGGCACGCATCCACGGTGAGCCGATTGGTGTAACTCACAGCGAGGTGCTCTTTACGAAGCCGAATGGATATACCGTTCAGCCGCACAACAGGGTAGTATCAAAAGCCGACAACAAGACGATGGGAGAGTCGTTTTTGAACGAACTCATCTATGTGCTCGGTGCTGAGGATGGTGAGGAGCGGAAACTTCCTTACGACCGCGAGGTGCTTGTGTATACCTCCGATGAAATCAATTCCGACAACTACCGTACTTATATCAATGCGGTGAACACAGGAATCAACTGCCCTGTGCATAACTTCAAGCTTTGCCAGAAACTGCGCCGACTCTGTGATGAGCGCGGATACCATCTATTCTTTAGTAATAACAGCCTGCTTGGTTCAACGATTCGCAACGATGCAATGGCTGAACTGTACAGCCAGCTGAAAATCCTGAACGAAAGGGGAACGCAGGATGCAAGCGGAAAATAACAACGATATTGCAATTACCGAAGCCAAACTCAAAGATTTTCTGAGTTCGGTTCTGTCATCGGAGGGAATCGTAGTGGACATCAGACGCACATTCATCGAATACAACGGCGTGAACCGTTCGCGGGTCTTTGCCCGTCATGCAAACCGCATGGCTTGCAAGGGGTCGAATGAAAAGTTCGTCGTGATTGCACTGCTGTGTTACCCGGCTCTTCAGTGGCTTTTGAAGGCGCAGGACATTGATGCGCTTATTGAGAAGCTGAAAGAGGAAAATGAGGATGAATCGGTTTGGCGGATGAGCAACATCCAGCGTATCCTCGAATCGTCTATGGGCGGGTGCAAGCCTCAGCTTCGCCTTGAAATGAGAAAGCTGTTCTTCGCCCGCTGCCAGCAGCTGGTGGATGAGATTGATGAGGCAATGAACAAGGCTGTGTTCATGAATCAAGCCAGCAAGCCGAGCCGTATTAGCCTTGCGATGGCGATGCTCAGGGGTTCGATTCTTGACAGCGACCCTGTTACGGCAGTCACTATCCGCAACAACTTCGATTCTATCGTTGAGGATGTTACGGCGATTGCCGGAGACGCCATCAAACCTTTAGTCATGCAACTAGCACCGAATGAGGGCGAAGCAAAAACAGCAGAAGCTGCTTACCTCTACCATAACACCGAGGTGCTGCTGCGGGAATATTCCCGAATCGTCAATCCGTCCGTTGCTGACGAGAACCGGTCTTTGCGGATTCTCGCACAGGGCGGCAACACACTGGAAAGCGATGCGCGATGCCATCAGGCACAGGTGCTTGTCCAGTACGCCCAGCTCATCCGGGGTGCTATTGAGCTGGTCAAGGATTTCCCCGGAGATTCTAAATTGTACGATGTACTTATGCTTGTCGTGAACGAGAAGTATGGTGCAAACGGCACAGATGAAGCCAAACTGGCTGAGCAGGTCGGTATCAACAGCAGTTACTTCTCGGAGAAGAAGCATCGAGCGTTTACCGCCTTGTCAGCGCTATTATGGGGCTGCGATATTGAATCTTTACTGTCTCTGTTACAGTAAGGCTTCTTTCCTGCACTTTTTTGCGCTGATTCATGCTTGTATTTAATGCACTTTATCCATGTTTCCGGCTGGATTTATCCAGCTTGTGAATAGTCCGTAGAACCTCATGTGTGGGAATGACGCATGAAGCTCCTGAATCACACTTTAATTCATGGTTGTATTTTGTACACAATTCAACCACTGCTCTTAAAAAGGAGGAGCAATTCTATGGCAAGCGAAATTGGTAAAATCGTACACTGCAAAATCTGTGGAGCACCTATCGAAGCACGCGGGAATCGCCTTTATTGCCCTGTATGCTATAACCAGAACCGCCGCAATGCAGCCCAGCGCAGTAACGCACGGACCAAAATGGAGCGGGAACAGACGAAACGTGAGGAAGCAAAAATGAAAGAGAACAATCGTATCGCTACCAGCGCAGCAGAACTCAACATGCGTGCCAAGCTTTCTAATCTCGGGGGCATCTCTTATGGTGACCTCTCTATCTGGGAGCAGACGCACGGCATGGAATTCTCTGCCTGGGTGCATGAGTGGGAGAAACTGAACAGCGGTACACAGGCTGATGGGTTGAAGTTCCCGGACCATCTTCCGGAAGGATTCCCGACTCGCCGCAAGCCGCCGGAGCATCCTTGGACGAAATCCACTTCTTGTAAGTGATGACCATGTCCAAAAAACCGAAATATGAGCGGTCGGACGACTACCGCTATCAATACATTCGAGCCCATCCCGGATTCATGGGCAAGTATTACCTTTGTCCTTATTGCGGGCGTATCATGCTAAAAAAGACGATGCAGGTGGACCATATCGTTTCTATCAGCCTTGCGAACAAGCACCGGGCTTATCGGGTCTTGGTTCCGGACGGCAACATCAATAATCTTCATAACCTCACGGCATCGTGTCCCAAGTGCAATAACCGGAAATCGGATTCCGGCGGATTCTGGATTTTCCTTGCTAGATTCGGCGTTGTCTTTTATGCCGTTATCTGGCTCTTGCTCTTGGGCTTCGCTGCATGGTTTACCATTGGTGCTGCCACGGGACTCATTCAGCGTGGATTCCTTTTGCCGTATTTCTCTGCTGCGGGAAATGTCCTGATGCAGGGTACGGCAAATGCAATCGCTTCGATATTCAAATTCCATTAGCTTTTCATAAAAAGGAGATATTCAAGATGGACAATACACAGAATCTCGGTCAGCCCGTTGGTAAGGTCACTACGACCTACAACGGCGAAAAAATTCAGGTTAATGTCTATGCAGACCGTTCTGTCATCCTTCCGGATGGCACGGTGCGCAAGGTCAAGCAGGAAGTGGTCGATGCCCTCATCGCTAAGAATCAGGCCATGAACCCTGCATCCACCATCGTTCGGATGGCTCCCGCAAAGCCCCGCATGACCCAGCCCGAGCCGAGTCAGGAACAGGTCCAGCAGCCCGCCGCGCAGGTTCAGGAGCCTGCGCAGCCTTCCTACCAGCCGCAGATGCAGATGCCCGCACAGCCTCAGCAGCCTGTCATGCCTCAGAACGCAGCCGTTCCTGAAATGCAGTACCAGAACGAGCCGGTCCAGCAGGGCTATGATACGCAGATGAATGCTCCTGCTGATATGCCTGCACAGGATATTCCTGCACCCTTGGCACAGGACCCCGCCGCCGAGCAGAACGCTGCGGACAAGAAGCAGATGTTCCATAAGGGGAAAGGTAAGGACAAGAAGAATGCCCATGCCGACAAGAAGCGTGGTAAGGCTAAATCCGCTCCTGCTGAGGTGCAGGGTGAGGGCTTTGACGGGAATATGCCTGTTGAGAAGCCCAAGAAGAAGTCCAAGGCTGGCGTCATTGTTGCCGTGGTCCTTGCAGCCGTTATTGGCGGCGGTGCGCTGGGATATGCCTATGTTCCTGCCGTCTATGACGGTGTGAACAATGTCCTGACTGCTGTGACCGGCAAACAGGTTGGCGTTCCGGCACCTATCCCGTCCAACACGGGTGATGGCAATGCCCCGACAGTCAGCCAGCCTCAGCTGCAGCAGAGCAGCGGCACCAGTGAGAATGCCCTCAATGGCATCGACCTGAGCGGTGATGTCACCATCGAGTTCTACGCTACGGTGCAAACCGCTGATGGCCGCGAATACAAGGTCCCGCTGTCCAGCGCTAACCTGACAGACGGAAACCTGAAAAGCCTGCTGGACGGCAGCGGATTCACCCTGACCTCCGGTCAGTAACCGCACTCTGAAATTCAGATTTCTAGGAAAGGGGTCAAACGGGCGGGCAGCTTCACTACAAATCAAGATGCTCTAAAGCCTGTCTGATACTGTATCGGACAGGCTCTCGTTTTATAAAAAAATGAATGATATGCTCAATGCGCAAAAGGCAAAGCTTATAATCGCCGCATGCTTGTCCTTTTTCGTCGGAACTTTTCTGGCTCTGTACACAAAAAACCTTCCGACATTCGGTGCCGGAGTCTTGGTTGCGGCATACTTCCTTGTGGAATTTTTAACAATGCTCAAAAACAGCAAAGCCGACAAGTATATCAAGGTAACGGCTTTGGCGGTCAATGCGGATGAATCAAGAGCGGGATTTGAACCGATGGAAACATGGCGGTTCATCCCCGTGAATGAAGATGGCGAGTATCTGGATAAGAACGGCAAATATGATATCTTCCTGCAAGTAAAGCCCCGTGACCGCGAATATCATATCGGAGCGCTTTACGATATGCTGTTTTGCGCCGGAGACGGCGAACGTCTGACGCAGGATAACCTTGTCGCAATCGAACAGAATTCCGTCAAGGCGAATGTTCAGAAAGAGGGGCTGTTACACCGTGCAAAGAACCGTCCGATACAAGAATCTGAAATTGAGAAGCAGGAATCGGCGTCATCGGAGACTGAGAGCAAAACGGATGTGGAGGATGATGAGCCTTGAACTTTGCAACAACACTCCTTCTATGCCTGGTATGCTCTGTTTTTGCATTCAAGGTGACGAAGGACAGGCGTTCGCTTACCGATGTGGTTTCTATGGGAAGGAAGTACCGCCGTCATAGCAAAGAAGTAGAAGCCTCCGCACTTGAACTCGTTGTGACCGAATCCGGCAACACTGCCTTAAAACTCGATGCCAAGGGGAGCAAGGATTATGTGGCGGTGCATCTTTCCCGCAAAGAAGCACGAAAATTCAAAGCGGCATTTGCGGCAAGCAAAGGCGAGCCGTTAAGTCTATCCCTGCATCAGTATAAAATCGGCGGCAAGAAATACTATGCCCTGTTTGAAAACCACCACGATAAGTATGCGCCGGTTGACTTGGAAGGTGTACAGGAAGAAAAGGTAAAAACCATCTGCCGCACGGCTCGAAGTGTGGCGGCGGCACTGTATTTCTTTTCTCTGCTGCTGTATTCCGTCAGCTTTACCGTGTCGGTCGTTTTGATTCTTGCTGCTACTGGTCTTATCTATATCAATATCCCGTTTCTGCCGGATTCTGCTTGGGACGATGCCTGTGAGTTCATCAAACGCCCAAAAGAACCGTCCAAAAGCGGTAATGAGGAAACGGATGTAGTCCCTTCAGCAGCATCCATCATCCTGCAAAACATCATGGACAAGTATGGCACAGCTGAACCGGAGCCGGAACCTGTATCGGTTAAGCCGGAAACGCCCAAGAAACCGAAACAGAAAGCCGAAAGCAAGACGCCAGAACCTACGGATGTCGAGTCCATCCCGGACACGCCCCACCAGACAAAGCCTGAGGCGTCAAATCCTGCGTTTAAGCCGAAAGAGGTGTCGTTGCCCACTGAGCCAGCAAAAGCCTCAAGTGAGCCCGATTTGCCCGTTCTGGAGGATGTTTCTCTGGACACGGATGAGGCAGCAGACGATACTCTCGCTCTGGATGTTGAAATCATAGACGAAGATGCGGAGGAAGTGAGCCTTACTGCTGGCCCTGAACAGGATGCCGATGCAGCGCTTGTCTCTATTGAACAGGAAGCGGCTTTAGCTTCTGATGATGAAGACGATGCTGCGGCATTGGAGCGGGAACTCGCGGCACTGGAAGCAACATTGCCGACACCCACTACCTTTGACCCGTCCGGCATCGAGGAGGACGAAGACGATTCTGATTCCTTTGACATGGATAGCTGGCTGGTGGAAGATGTTTCCGAGATTGAGCCTGACACAGAGGCTGAAATCGAGTTGGAGACTGCGGAACATGAAATCACTGTTGAACCGGAACTCGAACCTGCAGAAACCGACCCTGAATCGCCCGCTAAAAAAGAAACAGCGCCGAAACCGGCAGTGAAAGAGTCCAGCCAGAACGGAAAGAAAGATACGGCTCCTTCTGATACAGAGAATCCCGTTAAGGTGAATGCCTTTACGAAGCAGGAGAATCCTGTGCCCGTGGAAGAAAAGCCTGCTCCTAAGCCGAAACCCGCAAAAGCCTCAAAGGCCAAAAAGCCGAAAATCCCGGAATCTGGTACTGCCAAATCGGCTCCGGCACCTATGCCTGCTCCTGCTAAGAAACCAGGAGCGGATAACCGCAATGATGCTTCTTTGTTCGGCAGAGGGTTTCAAAACAGAACCACGAAAGGTTCAGGCGGCGGTAAGAAGAAAGCAAATCAATTCAAGAAACCAGAACCGTATTCGGAAGGTGAGCAGATGCGCTTCGATGGTATTTGATACGTTTTTACGGCGAATTCCGGATTTGAAACCGGCACTTGCACATTCTTGCGAACGGATAATAATGGAAATTGGTTGGGCAGCGTTTCTGGACCGTTTTAACTCTCAACCATAATCGGAAAACGGCTAACCTAGAACCGAGGAACATCATGGGTACTTTGAAAAGTTTTGCGGCACTGCTTCTGAGTGTCGCAGCCTTGCTGACTTCGGTGCTGGCTCTGAATGCGGCCCAGAAAAAAGCAGAGATGCAAAAGGCAGCTGCGCAGACGGTGACGAAAGCCGTTGTTGCTGCGCAGGAGGAAACGGCTCTTGCATCCGCTCTTGATTCTGATACCTGTGAAGCAAAGCTTCTGGGTACACAGGTCCTGAACACGGAAGTCGGGACACTGAACGCAACTGTCAGCACTGCGGGTCCGTTGGGGGCAATCGAGGCAAAGCTTAAACCTGAAAAGGAAGAGAGCGAAGAGAAGAAGCCGGACGGCACTGCTCAGGAATCCGCGCAGGAAAATCCCGCCAACAGGTCTGCGGACGACTACAACTATCCGGATTTTTGCGGACGGCTGTATATCCCTGCTGCGGGTATTGATGTCGCGCTGTACAACAACACATCTCAGGATACCTGCAACCGGACCGACAGCGCTGCGATTTTTCCGCATCGTCCTGAGGATGGCGGCAGCAATATCGTGGCCGACAACGAACTTGAATCGCTGACTTCCGTGGCGGTTGGGTCTACGGCATATGTCATTACGCCGGGCGGACAGCAAATCAACTATGTCTGCGTGGATGCGTTCAATGGTCACAACGATGTGACGGGCTATGATGCGCTCCAGAAAGATGACGGCACTGTCGTTTGGGGCAGCGCAGAACTTATCGTCTATACCTGCTTGGGTGATGCGTACAATGTTCGTGTTGCCTGCTTTAACCGCGCTTGATGGTCAGGAGGATTGAAAACACATGAGTAAAAAGACTAAGAATCGTCTCGCTGTTTCTGCGCAGGAGCCGAAAGAGTTCGAGACGAAAATCAAAGCACCGAACGAGGAGTTTGCCACTTCTCTGACTCCGGTTGCTGATGCCGAGAAAAAGGAAGATACCGCCGAGGAAAAGAAGGATTCTGCCCCTGAAAAGGCTGAGGAGGCTCCCGATAAGGAGAAATCCAAGACTAAGACCGAAGATGTTCCTGCCAAGGACATGTTCAAAAAGAACGAAAAGGCAGAGGTCAAGGAAGATAAGAAGCCCGAGAAAGACAAGAAAGATGCCAAGCCCGCTAAGAAGGGCGGCAGCAATGTTATTCTCGGTGTTAGCTGCGCCGTGATGGTCGCGGCAGTCGGTGTGATGGGTATGACGATGGTTCAGAACAAGAATGCTGACAAGTCCTCGATTCCCGCCGTGGGCGGTTCGTTCTCGGTGACCGGAAATGTCGCAGAGGATACTTCGTTCACCGAGCAGGCTGCGGTCGCCCCGTCTACGGCACTCACCTCTGATGGTCGCCGATGGGCGATGGGGGCATCCAATGTCCTGATTCAGGCTGAGGATGGGACCGGTGCCGTTGTTCCTGTGGATGCCGCTGAGACCTTCCAGTACGATGGCAAGAGCCTGTCCTTTGAGAAGGACGGTGCCACTTACATTGTGCGTATGGTTGCCGATTCCTATACCGGTGCTGCCCAGTACGCAGAGGAGCAGACCGATGAGAGTTTCACGGTCTCGGGTATGCGCTTCGCCGGAAACGGTCAGGAGCTGGTCGTGGTTGGTACTCGTTCTGCCGGTGACGAGGAAGGCAATGCAGCTGTACGCACTGCTGTTGCTGATATGCTCGAAAAGGCTGTCCCCGCACAGGGGTCCGGTAACATCACGCTCAATGGTGTTGCCGTAACTGCCGATGGCTGCGAGGCTTCCTTCTCGAACGGTCTGGCGCTTATCAAGAGCGGTGACGGCGAGGTCAAGTTTACCCCGTCCTCTTATGATTCCGAGACCATCGCATTCGATGATGCCGGGACGACTGCGAGCGGCGCTGCTGTCACGCACAGCGACTATGCGAATGTGAATGATACCGAGGCATATCTCATCGAGTCCGATGAAGGCAATGTCATGGCGTTCACGAACAACGCTGACCTGCTGACCTCTGTTCTGGGACTTCAATAAATAGCAATTTAGGAGATTATATCGCATGAACAAGAAAAATATCGCATTGATTCTGAGTGTCGTTATGACTGCGAGCGTGATGCTGGCAGGCTGCGGCAAGAAGGCAGATGTTCCCGCTGCCGATTCTACTGTTTCGTCCAGCGCAACGGGGGAGACTGCAACCGGTGAATCCGCTACGCCCGAGACCTCTACCGAGACCGTCACCGTGGATTACGGTGTTGGTCTGAAAAAGAACGGTTATTTCAAGGGTGTCAAGGCAAAGAAGCTGGTTACTCTACCTGCTGATTACGCCAACATCCAGATTCCCCGCGACGAACTCGATTTGAAGGATATGGATGCCTCTGTGACTTCTACTATCAGCCAGATTACAAGCAGCTACGGTGAGCGCGTGAAAGTCGAACGCTCCGCTCAGGCTGGGGATGAGGTCGTTGTCGATTATGAGGGCACTTATAACGGCGAGCGGTTTACCGGAAGCACGGCAGGGGATTCCAAAATCGTTATCGGAGCAGGGTATTTTGTTTCCGGATTTGAGGACCAGCTGATTGGACATTTCGCCGGTGAGGTCTTTGACATCACGGTGACTTTCCCGGACGAGTACCCTGCCACCACTGACCTCGAAGGCAATGAGATTGCGCTGGCCGGTCAGGATGTTGTTTTCCGCATCACCTTGAAAGAAGTCGATGAAATCAAGCTGACCGACCAGAATGTGAAGGACAATATTGCTACACAGGATGGCTTTGTTCTGAGTGATGGTTCTGCGGTAGATACCGTCGAGAAGTTGAAGCAGTATTACACCGAGACCTACGAGCGCGATTCTCTGAAGACTGCGGTTTACAGCTACATCATCGACAACACTACGGTTGGTGAGGTTCCTCAGAGTATCCTCGATGACCAGCGTGAATCCTATCGTCAGGAAATCAAGGCGATTGCAGCCAGCTACAATATCTCCGAGGAGGAGTATCTGCAGCAGGTGGGTGCTGAGTCTGAGGATGCTCTGCTCGATACCTACAACGACCAAATCAAGAACAGCGTCACGAGCCTGCTTATCTTCCAGGCTATCGCCGAGGAGCAGCACATCAAGGTCACAGATGCAGATGTGAACGCCTATTTCGGCAACGATGAGCTCTCTGTCCAACAGGCAAAGAGTTATTACGGCGAGGAATTCCTCAACCAGAGTGTTCTGTTCGATAAGGTCTATACATGGCTGGTAGACCATGCGTCTATCGTATAAATTTCTTGTTCTTTTTGCTTGACGAGGTGTGCGAACCGAATAGAATAGGTATTGTACGATAGATACCATTCTACTTCAGGCGTTTTGCGCTCGTACGATTCACAATTTGTCGAAAGGCAGACTTCCTATTTCACATAGGGGTCTGCTTTTTTATTTTAAATTTCGTCTTTTGAAAGGAGACAATTATCATGACTAACGTCAACAATTTCGCTATTATCGGTCATCTGACTGCAGACGCAGAGGAGTTCAACATCGGCAACAACACATATGTCAGCTTCCGCGTTGCTGTCAACCGTGGTCAGAACAAGGATGCGTCTTTCATCCCTGTCCGCGCCCCGAAGAAGTTCATCAGCGACACCCTGCGTGCCAAGCTTACCAAGGGTGCCAGCGTTCTGGTTTCCGGTCGTTTCGAGTCCGGCCACTACGAGAAGGATGGTCAGAAGAAGTTCTATGACTATCTGAGCGCAGCCACTATCCAGCACGATGTCAACGGCGGCTTTTCCGAAGGCTTGCTGATGGGCAATCTGACTGCTGATGTGGTGACGCGCAACACCCAGAACGGCGGCACGATGGTTACCTTTACCGTCGCCAGCAACCGTTCTTACCAGAAGAACGGCAACTGGGAGAACGCCACTTCTTATGTGTCCTGCGCCGCGAACGGCAAAACTGCCGAGTTCATCTCCGCTCACTTCCATAAGGGTGACCCCATCATGCTTGTCGGTGTGCTGACCAGCAACCAGTACCAGAACAAGGACGGTCAGAACCGCACCTCCTATACGTTATGGGTCGAGAAGGCATCTTTCGCAAGTCGCAAGAACGCCTCTCAGAATGGTGCTGTTCCTGCCGCGAATGCTGCTCCCGCTCAGGCTGCTCCTGCCGCCGCACCGGCTGTTCCTGCTGCATCTGCTGTTGCACAGCCTTCCTACGGCAACTACACGGGTGACGACTTCGCCGATATCGACGAGGATGACCTGCCGTTCTAATTCCAAGACCCCGCGAGCTGCGCTATCAGGCTATACGGGCGTATTCTAAAATCATCATAACAACGCCGGGACTTTTCTTTTTGAAAGGTTCCGGCATAATTTTTAAGGAGTGTACAAAAAATGGCTAAAGTTTCTTCTTCCGCTATGTGGAGTGCTACCGGCATGGCAAATGTTCAGGCTTCCGCAATTCCCGCATACCTAAAGGACAAGGGTCTTTATGATGGCTCGGCTTTCATAAACGACCCAGATGCGTGTTCCATCTATCAGGAAGCCCCGTTTCAGAATACCAATCTTTGCTCGCAAGGCTTATTGTTTCTGGATTTCGCAAAAGCTCTGTGCCGCGCCGAGATGGTAAATGCCGGTATCGCAGTTGGCGCATATTCCGTCAACAAAACAGGCAACTGCCTTGCTGAATGGGTCTATAACGACTGCTTTACGCTGGCATCCGCACCGTCCGCACCTACCGGCAATTCGCTTTGCCTCAGCTACGATAATACGACAGGGTATTTCGGTGCCTCTGTCGGTATGGGTTCCGTTGATGTGACAAGGGTCGGCTATGCGCCGTTCTTCTTTGCAATGTGGGGTCTGTTCCTCCAGAATATCGACGGTTTCGAGAATGCTTTCACACGGTATTGCAACACGCCTGAGCAAAACGACAAGCTTCGCCAGAAACTCGCGTGTAAGATGTCCGGTACGATTCATGATGCCATGCAGAACGGTGACCTGAATCCCGCTTCACCTTCGAATACTTCCTTGCGCCGCCTGACTGAAACGCAGGTGAGAAGTGCAAAGTTTGTTCCTTCTACCATTTATGGCACTTTCAAGGTTATGAACCTGAAAGCTACCAATCAGTCTAAGATTCCTTCTTTCAAGTCCACCAGAAAGTTTGTTGGTGCGTTTGCTGATAAGAATCGTGTTCTGTCCGAGGAAGAGAAGGGTCTTGTCCCGCAGATTGGCGATGACTATATCTTGCCTAAGGAAGTTGTTGCCGTCTGCCATCTGATTGCCGAAACTCGTGGTTCTAAGCGCCCGATGACGAATGTCATGCTGCGCGGTGACCCGTCTGTCGGTAAGACTGCAGGTGCGCGTGCTATTGCCGCCGGTTTGGGTCTGCCGTACACCTTCATTACCTGCAATGCAGGCACTGAGATGTACAACTTCATTGGCGACATGATGCCTGTCGATTCTTCTGCAACTTCTGAGAGCATCAATGCTGAGTTGTTCAAGAACCTGCCGAGCGCCACCGATATCAGCATTGACCCTGTGAACGCATATATGGCTATCACGGGCGTTTCTAAGCCGGATGCTACCGAGGCTGAGTGCATGACAGAACTGTTCCGCAAGCAGCTGAGCCTCTGTGCGGATGCCTGCAAGAACGGCTTCAAGTATGTGGAAAGCCCTCTGGTTCGCGCCATCCGTAACGGTTGGGTCTGCGAGTTGCAGGAACCGTCTCTGATTACTCGTCCTGCTGTTATGCCCGGCCTGAACGGTCTGCTCGATGAGACTGGCTGCGTGGTGCTGCCGACAGGTGAGATGCTGCATCGTCATCCTGACTGTATCATCATTTCTACGCTGAACATCGACCTGGAAGGTTGCCGTCCTTTGAACCAGTCGTTCATTGACCGCCATCACATCATCATGGATATGGTCACGCCCTCTGAGGCTGTTATCGAGAGCCGTATTCGCGGCATGACCGGATGCGACGATACCGTTCCTTTGAAGCAGATGATTGCCTTCGTCAAGAAAATTGCTGAAATCTGTGCAAGGTTTGGTGCCACCGATGGTAATGTGAACTCTATGCGCTCACTTGCCAACTGGGTGCAGGCTGGTTCCATCACTGGCAACTATGCAACTGCAGCTACCTGGACGGTCATCAGCGGTGCCACATCTGATTTGGATACCCGCGAAGAACTCGTTCGCGAGCTGGCAAACTATCAGTTCTAATCATCTCATAAAGCCTCGCTGTTCGTCAGCGGGGCTATTTTTTGTGTGGGGAAAAGAGCAATATGCAACTTCGCTAAATGTAGATTTAGCGAAATATAGGGAAGTTTATAGGACTTTTTCCGATTTTATAGACGATACAGCGTCCATTGCGTACACAGCTGTGGTCAACCCGCGAAATTGCGCGTTTGTAAGCGCTCGAGAGCGAACAACGACATACAGATATCTCGTTGCGAACAAACTGTACAACACAAACCATTCTGTACGCGATGTATTGCTGCATCACCATACGATTGGCAGTTGGTGTTACCGCTGCTGATACGCTGCTCGACCTCGGACCGATGCTGCTAACGGTCAGAACAGACCTACAGGTTCGCGGTGTACTGATACCTCAGCAGCTTAGTCCAGAACGGAACTGTGTCAGAGTACAAATATCATAGGCCGAAACTAATCACTGCAGCTTACGAGTATCAGCTGTTTTCCTGCTGCTTCTCGCAATTCAGTGTTTTCTCAAAAAACTCGCGTTCGTGTTGCTGTGAACTTCCATTATGCAACTTAGTTACAATATTCACAAAGTATCTGTTCGTAAGTCCACATTGCTTGCTAGTCCCCTACCCTTCTTGGAAAAATGTCGCACCCTTTTCGGTATTCCCTTTCACACAAAAAAGAGACAGACGCTTTCCCAGAATCTCTGGAATTGTATCTGTCTCTTTTGCTGTTTATTGGACGCTCGCTCTCACAACCACGGAAACGCGCCTCTGCGGACTTCTTGTCTGCACGAGGGTCCTTATACTCCCAAGCGTCAGAGGGCTTGCCTGTGCCCTTCCCTGCCCCATCTGTGACGAAGCAGTGTCAATGCCACGCAATCGGTTCTCTTCTTGCAAGTTCAGGAGCGTTTAAAAGGAGTGCCAGGATTGCAAACCGATAGGTTACGATTTCTCCGCAATCTATAGCAATACGGATATCCTGCGCATACACGACTTCGTTGAGGACCTTAATTTCATCGTCTGTCAGATAGAATGAAATCTGCTTGTTGTTGGCTACCTTCGTACCGCGTTTGCGAGCCTGGTCCGGCATATACGCAATGACTTCCTTGGCGTTCGGGAGAACATAGACGGGGTCACTCCCCTCCCCTGCTGTTTCGTATTCCTCGAACTCAGAAGAATCTCGGGTTATAATATGCCCCTTCCCTGCCATTCTCACTTTTTCGATTTCCTCACGCAGGACCCGGTTCGCAATAGTGCCAACGCGCAATCCCTCATAGATTGCCTGTAGCTCGAAGCATTCAGTGATTTCGGGTCGAAAGCGAACGAGGATTCTTGTCTTGTCGTTTTCCATCGATGCGCCCCGCCTTACTCGATAGACTCAATCTTCTCTTTGAGTTTCGTTGCGATATCAATTACCTCGTTCAGAGCCGCAATGTCAGCTTCACGGGATTCCTTAGAAACGCCACGAAGAGCCTTGACGAAGTTCCTGCTGGTATATGCCTGCTGCAGTTTCTTCACCATGCGCGGGGTAGCTTTCTGGATGATGCTGGTATTATTCTCGGCAACATCCCGTTCCTTCTTCACCAAATCCCGAGCAGCCTCTCTCTGACCGGCATGCTCGATGGCTGCTACTTCTTCGGCAGAGCTGGACTCTTTTGCCTTGCCGTATTCCTCTGCCTTTGCTTTCAGGTCATTGATGTTTTCATCAAAATACTGCAAAGCTTTTTCGTAGGCCGCTTCATAGTCCTTTGATGTCCCCTGCCGCTGTACATCAAACAGGTATTCACGGAAAGTGTCGTGCAGGGTATCGCGCATCACTTCGATGTGGTTCTTCCCTGCACCCTCGGAGTCATCACCATAGCAGTTTATGTTACTTAATGCAACAAAGCGCTTGGCAATCTCTTCCTGCTTATCGTCCTCAAAGCGCAGATAGGTCTCACACTCGCTACGGGTCAGAATTTTCGCGTTAAGAAGCTCCTTCAAAGCACCTTGCAGCTTATCCTCAATACGGGCATCACGCTCGATGGTACGAGGATTGACGGAACTCACGGTCTTGGTTGCTCCGAGCGCCTCTTCCCTGCTCATATTGTAAGGTGCCTGCTGCAGGCAGTTGATGAACTCAGCGATTGCCTGACGGCGAACAGCCTCATCGCCGAAGCCGCCGCGAACTTGAAGGTTCGCGCTATAGAGGAGAACTTTCTTCTCATTTGCGGTAAGAGGCGTGGTAATCACATTGCAGTTGCGTACCACATTCCAAGAGGAATCTCCCTGCTCTTCCAGATACTTCAGAGCGCGGAAACGACGTTCACCGGAAAGGAGTACATAGACCTCTCTCCCCTCTTCCTCGCTCGGGAAGACTACCAGGTTGTGCATCAGACCATTGCGCTTGATATCTTCTGACAGGATTCGGATATCATCTTCCTCGTCCAGATTACGGAAAATCTCGTTGTCGGGGTTCGTGCGGATATTCGAGAGTGCAATATCCTTGTTTGCATACTCGACCTTATGCTGTGCCGAGAACAGTGAGTTATAGAAAGCACCAGCGTCGTTGCTGTTTACCTGTTTCAGAGCATTGATGTCCGGAAGCTTCGGCGTTGCCTTAGTTCCCTTCTTCTTTGTCAGAGCCATCTTATTTCACCTCCAGCTTTGCAAGGCGCTCTTTGAGTTCTTTGTATGCCTGCTTATAAGCAATAGATACCGGCTGCTTAGCAGCAGAGAAGCATACCGGCTGGTGGTTGGTGACAGCCATACCGACAGAAAGGCTATGTGGAATCTCAGACTTAAACAGAGAGGAGCCCAAAACTTCCTGGCACTGCGCACGAATCAGACGAGTCGCAGCAGCCTTCTTCATGACAGAAGTAAGCAGCACCCCTACCCCCTTCAGACGGCTTCCCGGCGTATTGCACAGCTCGTTGCAGAGCGCAAAGGTACGAAAAGCAGATTCCTGAGAGTTTGCTTCACACATGGTAGGAATCAAAACATAATCCGCCGCGTTGATAGCATTCGTCAAAAGCAGAGAGTCGCGGGTCGGCTGGGTATCAATGAGGATATAATCGTACTCATCGCGGACCTGGCTCAGGAAATAGTAAAGGAAATCAGCAATGCTGGCAATCTGCTTAGAGCTGTCCTTCTTTGCAATGATAGTGGCGTCTTCGAACAGTTCCGGCATTCTCTGGTTGATACGAGGTGTCTGAGAACTGGCAGGAATCATCTGGACATTATCGCCGTATTCTGTCTCCGTGATATAATCCTTAGTATTGGTATAACGGAAACCAGTGAACATGTCGTATAGAGCCTTGCCGTCATACATGCCGCCAGCAATCTCGCCCTGACCGTCACTCAGCGCACTGGTCAGGTTGCCCTGCGGGTCTGTGTCGATGCAGAGAACTCTCTTGCCGTCCTCCCCCATCAGATATGCCAGATTGGAGGCTGTGACGGTTTTGCCCGTACCGCCCTTCTCGATGGCGATTGTGATAATCTTTGCAGCCATTTCATTTACCTCGTTTTGCGTAAGACTTGCGTACATGTTGCTGTGATTCACAGTTCTACGTTTCCGTTCTGAACGCAGAAGTGTCAAAGACTCCGGTCTGTGTTGCTGTAAATCCGCAGAAAGCTGTTTTCCGCTGTCTCTCCCCTCTTGCGACTTGCGTACATGTTGCTGTGCGCTAAAATTTCAGCAAAAAGCCATCAAGGAGAAAACTCTGGGATAAAATGCGACAACACTCAATGTCTTAATTATAACATGCAAAGAAGTAAAGTCAACACGATTCCTGCCGATTTAAAATAATAAATTTGCGACAAGAAATCTCAAAGACTTGCGTTCGTGTTGCTGTGATTTGTTTTCCGTAAAAGAAATAGCCCGCCAATCGGCGGGCTATCATCATACATCATCGAACATTGCGAGGTAGTTTGTCTTGGGTGCTGTGCCGGATTCGAGTGCTGCGAGGCTTTGCTCGCCGAAAGCAATCGTTGCGGCGGAGTTCTCTACAAGGTCGTTGAAAATCACCTTACGGTAATAATGTGCGCTCTTGGTTCCCCCATCTGCTTCCAGCATATGTTTGTACTTCGAGCAGATTCCGAAAGCCCAAGTCTTCAAACCGTTGTTGTCTTTGATAATTCGGTTCAGCGCGACAAGGGCTTCTTCTGCCTGGTCCTGATTCTTGGTATTGGTTAGGATTCGCCCGAGAATTGTAAAGACATCATTGAAGATATTTCGTTCCTTAGCGGACAGCTTCTCTTCGTAATCCTGATACTGTGCTTTCGCCTTTACTTCGTTTCGGGCAAGGCGGTAACTTATACCGAGCACAGATTCATCCAACGGCAGATTGTACTGTTCGAGCGTTTCATCACTTAGTACACGGCGGGATTTGCGAGGCTTTCTGGCAACCTCGCTCTCGAAGTTCTGATGCTCCTCGTGGAAAGCTCTGACTTTCTTCATCTCTTCAGCGTTTTTATACTTGATGAAGATATAAAGATACTCGTATTTGCGAACGCCGCGTTTTCTTACGGGTACATAGTCGAACCAGAGGTCCGTCATCTCATTGATTTCGTTCTTGACAGGAGCCAGAACATTCTTCTCAAAATCAGAGAATACCTTGTATTTCTCCGCGACTGTTTTTTCACGGCTGAACTTCGGTTCGCTGCTCGCGTCGTTCTTCGTCTTTTTGCGGTTCTGGCTTCTATTGATTTCATCCTTGGACGGCATCGAGAGCATTCCCTTAAACTCCTCAATGTCGAACATCTTGTACTTGTAACCAGCGAGCTCGCTGCGTTTGTCCGGGAACTTGCGCAAGATTTCCTCGGTTACCGGCTCGAAAATCAAACCGTTATTATACGAGTAATCACGATTTCCATTATCGTAAGAAAGGATAATCTCGTAAATACGCATCGAATAGGTGCTCTGCATCATCAGAAGATATTCGATGCTATAGGAAGTATAGTTACTGGTCAGCTGCGCAATGTCCCGCCAGATATCGGGGTTGAAGCGCATCTTGATGGTCTTTTCCTTGAAGTTTACAATAGAACCCTTGCTGACCCAAGAAACCGACTTGATAGCGTCCGGACCATCCGGCACCCAGAAGGTACGGTTCTCGAGGTTCTCAACCGTTTGCTGCAGATGCGGACGGTATCCGGTGCGCATCATATTAACGCCCGTCAGCTTTGAGAATTCCTGAAATGTGATGGTATAGTATTTCGATGCATCCAAATCGCTCTTCTGGTCGATTTTAGAGAGCAGCATAAAAAGAATCTTCTGCTCATTACGCGGCAAAGAATACTTCGTCTTCTGAATCAGTTCATTGCTCTTCGTGATGTAGGAGCCGAACGGTGGCTTAGTCGAATCCTGTCGCAGTAGCGCTCTGGTCTTTGCAGAAGCCTCTTCCTGGCTCATGACCTCGCCGACAACGACTTCGGTATCCTCGTTCTGTATGATATTATCATCAGTTTTCTTCATGGTATCGCTAGAGACAGCGTTTTCAGCAGCCTCGGCCTTTCTACAAGAATATGGTCAGCTTCCTACTGGTGATGTGCTATTCTGAGAAATGGTTACACTTATGACATTATAAATCATTTTACACTATATGTCAGGAAAAGTCAACGGAGATAGTTTAGACAGAGATTTTTTTCTCTTATTTTTCTAGCTAAGAAATTATTAGATTATTCTCTTATAGCTTATATTTTATTTATTAAGTAGAAACGGAGGTTATTTTGCTTTTCGACAGAGATTGTTTTGCATTACGGAAGAGATTCTTTTGCGTTTCAACAGAGGTTGTTTGTCAGATAAAAGGAGGTTCTTTTTTCAAAATCTTAGAAAAGAACCTCTGTTTACGCGAAAGAAACCTCCGTTTGGGCGTTTAGGTAGGCAAGTGCCGTGATAGGGGAGGGTCTTGACCAGCAGGGAAGCTCTCATCCTGAGAGAATAACAGGAAAGATGCAGCAGAACAGGACTGTTATGTAGCTCTATTATACGAGATGAGTACTGAAATGACAAGAAAGCAGGGGAGAGAGCTGGAATTTCAGAAAAATCGCGTTAATTATCGCTGGCAAGGTAACGCCCGTTCCGATTCAGATGCCGCCTAAAAGGAAAATCGTAACAGGTAGCCTAGAAAATTTGTCGCGTAAAGAACCTCCGGTTTAAGGAAGCGTGCGTGCTTTCTCCGTTCTGGAATTTGTCGCGTTAAAAACCTCGGGTTAAATGCTGCCATCAGGACCCGGTGCTGGCTCTGAAAAGCGATGCGTTTTGGTAGTGGCTGAAATTTGTCGCGTTAATTATCTCTGGTTTGGGATATGCCTGTGTATCATTTGTTCTCAGAAAATTATCGCGTTAATAATCTCGTGGTCTACGTTGAGAACCGACAGCATCAGCCAGACAGACCAGAAGGTATGGCGTGTAAACAATCTCCGTTTTGAGGACAGCGGGGGAGTGGTATCAACGATAGCTGATGATGGCCTGACCTACATGAACGAGCCAGCGATAGACCAGCTTGATGCACGCTTAAAAATAATCGCGATAGCAATACAAGAAATCTCTGTTTACAGTGATGTCATGTACATAACATGTTCAGTCTGTAGAAATTGTGCTTCAAATAACAATGTGTATAAGAAATTTTGCGTTGTTTGTGATGTAGAAACCTCTTGATGCCTGATTTCTAAAACCGATTTGTATAATAATAACGAGATATAACTATCTGTATATATTATTCACTTAAAAACAAGAATACGAAAAGAGGTAAAAAGAGTTTTTTATCGAGAAAAATTCATAATGCACACACTTGATAAAAAGAACGGTAATGCGTTTATTATAAAACGAGATTGGCGCAGCAACGCTGCTTATTGCGGAGAAGAATAACGCGATTTTTTCGAGTATTACAAGAAGTATTTGCGGAAATGTGCTGAGTATTCCAACAAAGCCATTGAAAATCTTTTGGCTTTCAAGCGAAAATGCAGGGAAACATGTAAAATCACTGTCCAGACTGTATATTTCAATAAATACTATACAATATGGATTGACATTTGATAATAAATGTCGCGTTAAAAATCTCTGTTTATCCATGTAAGGTAGCAGCAGAATAGGTGTCCTTACTTGCATCCGGTGTTTTCGCATTTTGGGAGAATCAGGGAGTAAGCCATCGTCTTGAGAGTTCCTGAAAATTATCGCGTTAATTATCTCTGCTATCTGGATGCCAAAGGGGAGTCCTGTAAAGAAGAGAAACTTCTAAAGGCGCGAAAAGAAACTCCCTTTATGGAATCAATGAGGATAGCTGCCGGAAAACAGCAGGGAAGGGACTAACCAAAAAGTCGCGTTAAATATCTCGGGTTAGTGCAGCCGTAGCAAACCAGTCTGCAAATTTGTCGCGTTAAAAACCTCGGGTATCGGTTGGATGCGATGTCTTCTTGCAGCGGAGAAGGGGACTGGAAGGTAAAATTATCGCGTTAATAACCTCAGGGTAGTGTGTTTGTAATCGTCCAGAACGGAAAACTGGGTAGGGCAGGCATCAGAATTATCGCGTTAAGAATCTCCGTTTACCGGAAAAGCAACTTGAAAATAATCGCGTTAATTATCTCTGGTTGAGTGCGTGGGCGATGTAGAGTTGTATCAGTGAGTTCTAAACACACTAGCAACAAAGACGATAGCAACAGAGTATATAAAGAAAATGATAAACAGCAACATGTACCGAAGTCTTGTCGAAAAGTAAAACCATTGTCGCGAGGTAAGCCAAAATATGTACAAACTAAGAACAAACGGCAACCATGGTTGTACTGAATACACATTCATGGTAAAATATAAGATGAAAAGAAAATGTAGTCGAAATGGTAATTTGAGATGCAGCTGACAGAGAAGTGGCTGAAAGAGACGCTGGAAAGAAATCCGCAGTTAAAAATCAAGGTACAGGGCGGACGAAACAGCGAGCTCGAACAGCCGGAAGAAGTAGAGAAACCGAAAACAAAATACGGAAACCATCGGGTGTATCTGTATGAGGATGAATATGTCTCGGGAGACAAGTACATCTCAGGGCACGGCAAGCCGGTAGCGGTATTTGATTCCACGAAAGAGTATTGCCGATGGCTAGATTTACAGCTGATGGAAAAAGCCGGGACAATCTCGAATCTGGAACGCCAAAAAGAACTCGTCATCCAAGACGCATTCGTGTATGAGAAAAAGCGCGTACAGCGAATCGTGTACAAGGCAGACTTCTGTTATTCTGATGCGCAGGGCAAAACGATAGTCGAAGATGTGAAAGGCTTCGATTCAAAATCCGGCAAGTACATGCAGACCGAGGCATTCCGATTGAAGTGGAAGCTCCTGAAAGCAAAGTATCCAGAATACCATTTCGTGTTAGTGTAGAGTGAGAGTCATGGTCCAGATTTTTGAAAATCAGAATACGCAGGATGTTCTTCCGTTCAAGGGAAAAATCACAACGGTCATGTACTATGAGCCGGAGACAGGATTTGCTATCTTTAAAATCCGTCAAGAAGGGGAGACTAAAAGCAGCACTGCGAAAGGGTATGTGCCGAATCCGGTTGCGGGTGCGAAAATCTACTATAACGGGACTTGGAAAGAAGACCAGAAATTCGGTGGGTATTACATCGCCATCAGCAATTCGAAAATCGACTATGCGGGCGGCGGTAAAGACGCTATCATAGAGCTTCTGTCCAGCGACTTTGTACCGGGTGTGGGACCTACGGTTGCAAAGAAAATCGTTGACCATTTCGGAAAAGATGCACTGCGGGTGATTGAGCGGGAACCGGAACGGCTGAAAGAAATCTCCGGTATCGGTGTTAAGAGTGCAGACAGGATTCACGAAGGGTATATGCACATCGCAAACGACCAGGAACTGATTGCGCTCCTGCTGCCGTATCTCTCAATACAGAAAATAAACTCCGTTATCAAGAAATTCGGCACCGGGAAGATGGCTCTTGAAGAAATCAAGGAAAATCCGTATGTCCTGTACCAGAAATTCTCAGGTATCGGATTTGCTACGGCAGATAAAGTCGCGCTGGGCGGTTGTCAGATTGCGCGTGACGATATCCGGCGCGTGACGGCGATTCTCCTCTATGCTCTTGAAACGCAAGCACAGATGGCAGGCAATACCTTTATCTGGGTAGATGACATGTACCGTGTCGTCAAAGAAACGATGCGGAATGTCCTGCACGAAGTTGCGTTTCCTGACGAAGTGATACGGAAAGCAGCCACTATAGCTAGAGAAGACAGTCTAGTCGTTGTACAGGGGTCTAAGCCTACGGATGGCAGAAAACCGATGTTCTGCATGTACCTGTACAAATACTGGTTTTATGAGTGCGACATCGCGTATCTCTGTACTATGATTCACACGAGTTCGAATTCTACCTACGGTCTGGTGGACAGTCAGGATGTGGACGCTGCCATCGAAATCATCGAAGCGGAAGACGGTTTCTCGCTGGACGACACGCAGAAAAACGCGGTTCGGACAGTGTTTGGCTCTGATATCAAGAATGTGACCGTGATTACCGGTGGTCCCGGCAGCGGTAAGACGACCATCATCAAGACCATTATCAAGACCTGGCAGATTGCGAGAGGGCTGAGATACAACGAGGAAAGCATTTTGCTCTGTGCGCCTACGGGTCGTGCTTCTGCAAGAATGAGAGAAGCTACGGAGCATCCCGCATCCACGATTCAGTCGGCATATTATTCCATGCATGGGGACTGTGAAGCAAGCATCATTGTGGTGGATGAGTTCTCGATGTGCAATCTGGAAACGGCGCACATGGTATTTGAACTCGCTTCACACGGCTGCAAACTCGTTATTGTAGGTGACCCGGACCAGCTTCCTGCCATTGGTGCCGGTAATGTGCTGCGTGACCTTATCCAGAGCGGGGTCGTTAATGTATGTAAGCTGTCTTCCTGCCACCGCAATGTAGGGTCTATTGTAGAGAACGCTATTCATATCAATACCGGTGAAACGACAGAGACCTTCAAGCAGGATGAACAGTTTGCATTGATTCCCGTAAAGGGTAAAGAGATGCGGAACATTGCATTGAGCAACTATTTCGCGTATGTAGAGAAGTACGGCGAACAGGTCACGGAAAAGAACGCCGATACCGCAGAGGTATATGAGGAAGGTATCAAGCAGGTATGTCTTCTGACTCCGACCAAGAAAAAGGGATGCGGGTCACTTTCGGCAACTGATATGAACCTTCTGATTCGTGATGAACTCAATCCTGCCACCGATGCGAACAGCTGGTTCTTCTCCAATTTTAAGAAGAAGGCTAAACCTGAACAGGGATTCGAGTACCGGCTCGGCGACCGCGTGATGCTCTGCAAGAACCACAAGAACAGTTTCGTCAATGGTGATATGGGTTTCATCGTTGATTATCAGGAAAAGGCACTTGACCCGAATACAAGCGGTACAATTCACCACGCTTATACAATTCGTTTTGATAACCCGTGCGATGTAGAGGGGCGCGTCTATACGATGCTGGTAAGCAGAAAGACTTTACAGTCGGAATTCTCGCTCGCATACGCTATGACGGTGCATAAATCTCAGGGCTCTGAGTTTAAGGCTGTCGTGATTGGTTTGGAAAAAAGCTGGTCACGGCTATTACAGAGAAACCTTTTATATACTGCTGTTACGAGAGCCAAGAAGGAATGCAGGATTATCGGTGAGATGAAGACAGTCGATGAGGCTATTCTCACGAACGACATCGAGTACCGCAATACTCTGCTGGAAAGCAGACTCACGCATTTCGACAGAGAACGGTATGAGACCATTCATAGACGGAATGTAGAGGACGATGACTCTGATTGGAGGGACGATGATGACTGAGACTATGCAGTTGACAGATATCGGAATTACGCCGCGTAAAGCATCTCAGTTTGCTGCGAAAGGTATCTGTACTGTACGGGACCTGCTCATGTTCTATCCTACCAAATACCTCGATTTCAGAAACCCTATCAGCCTCGCGGACGGAAAGCAGTATGCGGGACAGCATGTGGCGGTCAGGGGACAGGTAGTTAGTACCAGAGTTATCAACGGAAAGCACTTCATGCTCCGTCTCTCGGACGGCAACAATTTTTGCTCGGTGTTCTGGTTCAATCAGTCGTATCGTGCCAGACAGTTCAGTGTAGGGCAGATGCTGGCGGTAGGCGGTGTCTCAAGCTGGAGCGATGAGTATAAGAGTCTGACGATAGCGGCACCAGATTTCGTGTCGTGCGATTTGCAGACAGCGTTCTGCATCAAGCCGATATACCGGAAAATCAAGGGTATGTCGGACGAGTATCTTCTGGATGCGATTGCACTGGCATTACCCTATATCCGTAAATGTGTCTCGGACCCTCTTACTGAGGAGCAGAGAAACGCACTGAGAGTTCCGGAACTTGCCCGTTGTGTGCGGATGGCACATGCGCCGCAGGACGAGAACGATATCATGCTTTCAAGACGCCGTCGAGCTGTGGATGTATTGTATCCGTTCTGCTACGGTCTGGAAGTAAAGAAGGCAGAAGCTGCAAAAGTATCTCCGTTTAGAATCAAAAACGCAGCGGCTGTCGTCAGGAAAGCCCAGAACGAATTGCCGTTTGAATTGACAGAAGACCAGAATAAGGCAGTGCGTCATGTTCTGGAAGAGATGCAGCTGGGAAACCGTGTGGATGCTCTCGTTCAGGGTGATGTCGGTTGCGGCAAAACTGTCGTAGCGCAAATCGCAGCACTCGGTATGGCTATGAACGGATATCAGTGTGCGGTAATGTGTCCGACGCTTGTACTGGCCGGACAGCATTATGATGATTTTACGAATTTCCTCGCAAAGTTCGGTTACACTGTCGTGTTCCTGCACGGCGGCATGAAAGTCCGGGAAGAGAAGGCAGCACTTGCGAAAATTGCGTCGGGAGAGGCGAATGTTGTGGTAGGTACACATTCTATCTTTTCCGATAAGGTCAAGTTCAAAAAACTGGGTCTTACGATTGTGGACGAGGAACACCGATTCGGCGTAGAGCAGCGTGAGGGTCTCAAACAGAAGGCAAAGGAAGGCGTTCATAATATCAGTATGAGCGCTACACCTATCCCGCGAACACTGGCAACTACGCTGTACGGGGAAGGCACTGAAATCGTCAACATCCATACGATGCCTGCCGGGCGTAAACCCGTCAAGACTATTGTCTGGTCGAACGAGAATACCTGCATGGAATCCGTATATAAGCAAATCAAGCAAGGGCATCAGTGCTATGTTATCTGCCCGCTGATTGAGGATTCCGACTCCGATGCTTTGGCGGGCGTAGAGTCGGTCGAAACGACCGCACAGAATCTCAAAGCCTGGTTCGCAAAATATCCCGGCGTTCGCATCGAGGCTATCTCCGGGGACATGAAAGCTAAGGATATGCAGGCTGGTATTGATAAGTTCGCAGCAGGCAGCGCCGATATCTTGATTTCTACAACGATTGTAGAGGTCGGCGTCAATGTTCCGAACTCGACCGTAATCGTCATCAAAAACGCCGAGCGGTTCGGATTGGCACAGCTGCATCAGCTTCGCGGTCGTGTCGGACGCAGCAGCTTTCAGAGTTATTGCGTACTCCTTTCTCAGGACAAGGAAAACGAACGCCTTCAAACGATGGCAGCGACAACGGACGGCTTCAAGATTGCAGAGAAAGACCTTGAACTGCGCGGCACCGGACAGATTCTCGGTGTGAAACAGAGCGGCAAAGATATGTACATGGAAACGATGCTGAAATATCCGAAGCTGTATAAAGAAATCCGGACTCAGGCTTCTAAGGATGTTTTGCTCGCCGCGAAAAAATCTTGACCGTGCTTGCGAATGGCAGATAATAAGGATAGGACATACCATAAATTTGGCATTACCGGTTGGTGATGCCAAGTTTTTCAGGTAAAGTCATGGTTGTATTTAATACAAGTAATTTATCGGAGGGCAAGTATGCAATTCTTTAATACGAAGAAACCGGCAGCAGATACCGCTGCGCTGGATGCCGCAGAGGAACATAAGCAGAGTATCGGTGACCAGGTGATGGAAGCATTGGGTGTCGGGGATGGTGCCGAGGAACAGATGCATCCTGAGGAAAACACCGAAATCATGATGCCGAAGAAAAATCAGAGTCAGCTGGCGGCTGAGGAGATGATGAAGCAGCATGAGAGCATCTGCGTGATTTCCCCGGATGCCGTCATCAAGGGCGGTATCGAAGTGAAGGACGCCGTCATGGTAGCGGGGCGCGTGATGGGTGATATCGTGGCAACTACCGTCACCTGTGTCGGAGAGCATTGCTACATTGAGGGCAATGTGAAATGTGCCGAGTTGCAGATGCACGGCGGCAAAATCAAGGGTAACATTGAGGCGGATACGAAGGCTGTCGTCAATGGTGCCATCGAAGGCAATATCACCTGTAAGGAAGATGTGTTCGGGGAACATGCAGCGGTCATAGGTGAGTATATCCGTTGCGAGGTCCTGACTGTCGAGCCGGGTGCCAGAATCGCTGCAAAAATCGAGATGACAAAGAGCGGCGACAAGGAAGAGCGTGAGGCAGAAAAGCCTCCGGTACACTACGTTGTTCCGGTCACGGATGCCGACAAGCCGGGTGATAAGAATTACCCGAAAATCGAGAAACACATGGATAAGCCTAAGAACGACGATAACAAAGCAAAGCACTAAGCGGCTTTGCAACAAGAGGTAGATAACATTGAATAAGCTGAAAGCTATCTGGAAAATTGAAGAACTGCGAGGAAAAATCCTCGTAACGCTTCTTCTGCTCCTGGCGTTCCGGCTCGGCTGCTGCCTTCCGGTTACGTTCGTGTCGAATACCGCTCTGGATGCGATGTTCTCGAACAACAGCATCTTCGGGTACATGAACATGCTCTCCGGCGGTGCGCTTTCGAGAAGTGCGTTCTTTGCGCTCGGCGTGAGCCCGTATATCAACGCATCCATCATCACGCAACTGTTGTGTGTGGCGCTTCCCAGCTGGGAAGCCTTGCAGAAAGAAACGACCGGCAAGGATAAACTGGATGAATACACGAAGCGAATCGCCCTTGCGATGGCAGTCGTGATGAGTGTCGGGTACTATTTCGTTCTCCGCAATTACGGTGCCTTGAAGTACACGGCTGGTAAGAGCGGTATCTTTGCAGCCATTGTCATCATCGCAACCTTCCTCGCCGGGTCTCAGATTTCCGTCTGGCTGGGCGGACGAATCGATGAATACGGTATCGGAAACGGTGTTTCACTTCTGATTTTTGCCGGTATCGTATCACGGTGGAGCGATATCAATTCTATCGTTACGAATGTCATCGGCAAGGTCAAGGCGGGAGAATGGCTCTATTCTCTCATTGGGATTCTGACAGCAGTCGCAATGCTCGCGGCAGTGTGGTTCGTGACCTACAGTGATGGTGCAGAGCGCAGAGTGCCGGTCCAGTACGCAGCCAGAACGCAGCGGGTACGTCCGGCAGCATCCTATATTCCCATCAAGCTGCTGATGAGCGGCGTTATGCCTATCATCTTCGCTGGCGTTATCATGAGCCTTCCCGCAACGCTGGACATGTTCATTGACGCCACGAAGCATCAGAGACTGCACGCGGTATTGTCGGTGTTCACGACCGAGAGTTGGCTGTATTGCCTTCTGTATGTATTGCTGATTGCAGCGTTCAACTTCTTCTATATCGAGATTCAGTTTGATGCCGTATCGATGGCGGGAAGCCTTCGCAAGCAGGGTGGCACGATTCCCGGTATTCGTCCGGGAACGCCTACTACGGATATGCTCAATAAGGCGCTTCATCGTATGGCACTTACCGGTTCTTTCTATCTGGCAGCGATTGCTTTGACGCCTATGGTGTTCAGCGCCATGAGCGGAGTGCGGATTTCTTTCGGCGGAACCAGTCTTATGATTCTGACAGGTGTGGCTCTCGAAGTTGTGAGAAGCATCGAGGGGTATATGACGGTTCGGCACCACAAAGGCTTCTTGGAGTAAGGAGAACGGCATGAGCATTATCGAGTTTATTATTGGCCTTTTGATTCTGGTGGCGAGTCTCTTGGCAAGTACATTCTGCTACTTTGTGAAGAACGAAAAGAGCGGTGTGAATGCGGCGATTGGCGGTGCGAGTGATTTCATGGCTACGCGCCGGAATAAAGATAACGGCAAACTGAATAAGGTCGTGGTAGTATCGGCATCGGTTATTGCGGTGCTGATTCTCGCCTTGACCGTATACGGTGCTCGTTTCTAAAGGGGGGGGACAGTGATGGAAAAAGCTAAAGAGAAAATCAAAGTTCAGGACATTCCAGCGAAGGTCTTGAACCTGATTCATCCGTCGAACGTGACCTGGCTGAGTGGTGCCGAGACTACGAAACGGACCAGCGTGATTCTGGCTGTGGTTGCGGCAACCTCTCTGTTCATGGTAGCGGCTGATACACTGTTCGGTGCGCTGCTGAAACTGATTGTATGAGGTCAATAACCCACGACTGAAGTCGCGGGCTTGTGGAAACACGAGTCTGTGATTTCAGTTGTGCCCGAAAGGGTGTGTTGACTACCCTATGCGCATTAAGTTGCGCCCCGTTATAAGCGAATAGATAGTTACCGTGTAGCGTCAATCC
>JABLTM010054651.1_pt1 | contig 47181 bp, 48 predicted proteins | sample 7160121 | NCBI WGS metagenome assembly JABLTM01 (sample SAMN14651224, study PRJNA627086) | human gut metagenome | isolation source: feces | host: Homo sapiens
ACAACAGGTTATGACTGGTTTACTAATACAACAAAATATAATTTTGGAACAGGTTATACCTTTGATACCTCAACAAAGAAATTTACATTAACAGGAGATATCAAACAATTAACATGGAATGATAACCATGATGAAATAGTAAATAATCAGTTATATAGTTGCTTGGAAACATCATGTAATGTGGTATATAAAGTAACAGGATATAGTAATGCCACAACCATGATAGTACAACCAATAAGTTATAGTTCAAAAAGTTTATTAACAGCTCAAACAAATAAGACCGATTCACCAATTAAAACTAAACTAGATAATTGGTATAAAACAAATATGACAAGTTATACCTCAAAATTAGCAGATGAAACATTTTGTAGTGATAGAAGTATATCAAGTGGAACTGGTTATAAAACTGATTCTTATACATTTTATGGAGCATATAATCGTTTACAAGATAATAAAAAACCAAGTTTAAAGTGTAGCGGGGATAATGATAAATTTAAAATGTCAAATGAAAGTGCTAAACTAGACTATCCAGTAGGGTTAATCTTAGCTGATGAGGTAGCTCTAGCTGGAGGAAGAAGTTACTATAATGGAGCATACTCATCAAACAGTAATTATTATCTATATAATGGTAAGTACTACTGGTCGCTCTCTCCGTCCAACTTCGTTTCTAACTACTCGTTTGCTGGCGTTTGGTTTGTGATGCCCTCAGGCAGTTTGTATCCGTGGCGTAACGTGACGAGTTCCCTCGGTGTCCGCCCAGTTATCAACCTGAAAGCTGATACACTGATGACTAAGGGAGATGGCTCATCACTAAATCCATTTGTCATCCAATAAATGAAGTGACCCTGTGTAAAGAGGTTGCTTTTTTTTCCGTTACTAATTACAGAATTTAAAAAATCTGTAACTAGTAACCAAAAAGTGTTTGAAAAAAATAATTACTATGTTATTATATATATAGGTAGAGAGGAGGCTAGAAATGGAAAAGAATAGAACAGTACAGCTAGTTGCAATTTTAGCACTTGTGGTTGGAGTTATTGGTTTATCAATTGGTTTCGCCGCATTTTCTAATACTTTAAAGATTCAATCTGGTGCTGAAGTAACTCCAAGTAAAGATACTTTAAATGTCGATTTTTCAAGTTCAGATACAGCGGTTGAAACTAGTAAAATAACACCAGTTACTGATCCAGTTGGAGTAGTTGCTACAGAAGCTACAATTGATAACACAAGTGATCCAACTATCAAAAACTTAAGTGCTACATTTAAAGAACCAGGACAAAAAGCAGTATATAGTTTTTATGCTTATAATGCCGGAGAACTAGAAGCTTACTTAAAAAGTATTGTTTATGCTAATGTAACAGGAGCAAATTCAACTAAAGTTTGTACAGCTAAAGAAGGAACCACTGATGCTTTAGTTCAAAAAGCTTGTAACGGAATATCTGTTAAAGTTAAAGTAGGAAGTGAAGCAGAAACAAATAGTGGTATTGCTAATATTTCAAATCACTCATTAGTAAAAAAAGCATCTGAACAAGTTACTGTAACTTTAGAATATGCAGCAGGTTCAGATAGAGCAGATGGAGATTTTACTGTTTCTTTTGGAGACATTACTCTAAATTATAGTTCAGTAGATTAAAAAAATATTGGCACGGTTTTTACTGTGCCATTTGTGATAGGTGATATAATGAAAAAAAGTTATAAAAGATTAGCTCTATTTGCCTTTATCTTTATTTTATTATTTTTACTGAATAGTTTTGTATTTAAAATACTTAGTCAACCACTTTTAAATGGAATAGTTATTTTCCTAATTATTATAAGTTACTTCTTATTTGGTTTTGAAAAAGATAGACATAGATATACCAAAGATATAATCTTAGAAATTATTATAATTTTAATATCTTTTTTTCTACTATATTATTTATTAGGAATATTAGTAGGATTTGCTAAAACAGCTAATTATCTTACTATAAAATCAATTGTAAAGATTATTATTCCTCTAATTATTTATATAGTTTTAAAAGAGTTTTTAAGATATCAATTACTAACTAAAGCAAGTGAAAATAAAGCTTTGATAACTATAATTACTATCTTCTATATTATGATGGATTTAACTATTCCCTTTTCCTTTCATAGTCTTACTTTAGGTAAAGAAATATTTTTATTAATAGCAGTTACTTTTCTGCCTATAGTAACTGAAAATATTTTATTATCGTTTTTAAGTCTTAATTTTGGATATAAACCAAGTATATTATATTTAATAATAATTAAATTATATTGGTATATACTACCGATAGTTCCAAATCCTAATGAATATATCTACTCTTTAATCTTTTTTCTGCTCCCAGTAGTTATCTTATTAAAAATAAAAAGATGGTTAGCTAAAGATAGAGTAGAATCTATTGTAGAGAATAGTTATAAAAAAAGAAAAAGCGAACTAATTTATTATATTCCTTCGATACTCTTAGTTTTTACTCTAGCGTATTTTGTATCAGGTTATTTTAGATATTATGCTATAGCAGTAGCAAGTGGTTCTATGGAAGATGTTATTTATAAAGGTGATGTAGTAATAGTTGATCAAAAATATAAAGATTTTACAAGTACTGATATAATTGCTTATAAATATAATGATAAGGTAGTAGTACATAGAATCTATAAAATAATAGATATAAATGATTCATATTATATTTATACTAAAGGTGATGCAAATAAAGAATATGATAAATATAAAATAACTAAAGATATGATAATTGGTGTAGTTAAATTTAAAATACCATTCATTGGTTATCCTACAGTTTTATTAAATGAAAAATGGTAAGAGGTGATAAAATTGAAAAAAACAAGGAGTCAAAGATTAGAAACTAGACAAAAAAAGATGAGAAAAAAAGTAGTAAAACGTAGAAAATTAAGATTAAAGAAACCATACTTCTCTTTTTCTTTTAGATTAGTAGTTTTCATAATGTTATTTCTTATCTTTTTCACAGTAGGAGTATACTTTATAATTAATTCTATGAATATTACTCATGAAGAGGTTATCACTTATGAAGAAGAAGGAAAGATTGATTATTCAGTTTGTTTAAATAAAAATGAATTTTTTAATGATGAGTGTCTTTCTAAAGATATGTCTTATATTGCTAATTTAATTAAAACTATTCCTCTTAATTTTAGTTATAAGTTTGGCTTAAGTAATGGTAATTTAACTGATAAGATGGAATATGAAATTATTGGTAAATTAGTAATATCTAATAAAGATAGTAATTCTAATTATTATGAAAAAGTATATCATCTTCAAGACAAAACAACGGATGGGGTTAGAAAAGTTAATGATAATTATGTAGTTAATAAAAATATAGACATTGATTATGACTATTATAATAGTATTGCAAATAAGTTTAAATCAGAATATGGAGTAGATAGTGAAAGCTATTTAGATGTTATATTTATCGTTTATAATCATGCTCCTTTAGAGTATAACATTCCATCATTTTCTACAACCTTGATAAAAATACCATTATCCCAAAAGTCAGTTGAAATAAAAATGACATCTAAAGAAGTTAATCAAAACCAAAATAAAGTAGTTTTGACTAATGAGTTTAATATTTCTAATTGGATTTATTTATTAATAGGTTTATTTTCATCTATTATCTCTATAATCTTTATAATAGTTATTATTAGAAAACTAGAGTTTATTAAAACAAAGAAAAGTGATTATGATAAGAAATTAAATAAGATTTTAAAAGAATATGATAGATTAATAGTAAATACTAGAACATTACCTAATATAAGTAATTATTGTCAGATGAAAATTGATAGTTTTGAAGAGTTATTAGATGTAAGAGATAATTTACATTTACCAATTATGTATTATGATGTTATAAAGCATCAGAAAGCTATATTCTATATTTTACATGATAGTAATATCTATATATATACTTTAAAAGAGATAGATTTAATAGGAAAAATGAAAAATGAAAAGAAGAGCTAAGAGAAATTACTATTTACTTATTACTATAATTATTTTAAGTACTGTTATTTTATTGAGTATAGGTTATTCATCTTTTAAAAATGAATTAGCAATAACTAATATATCTAGTACTGTTAGAATAGATAAAGATATTAGAGTTATGGGAGTTAAGCTTAATAATAGTAATAAAGCAAGTAGTATGTATGAAGATTATAATGTAGCTAATATTAGTTTTCAAGGTAATTTAGAAGAGGCTGACTCTTATCTTATATATGATGTAGATGTTTACAATTTAGGTAATGTAATAATGGGAATTAAGAGTGTTGATATTAATAATGAAAATTTAAAAGTTGAAATACTAAATTATAATTTGAAAGATAAAATATGTGATGATAATAATAAATGTATATTAGGAATTGAAAAGAAATTACAAGTTAAAGTAGCTTATAAAGAAGGAAGTTATTCTTCTTCCAATACATCATTTAATATTAGAGTAGATTTTATCTTTGGAAGAATTTATAATATTAATTATAATGATATCGATTCTACTAATCTACCTAGGGAAATAATAGAAGGAGATAAACTAGTAGTAAATATTCCCCCAAAAACAGGCTATGACTTAAAAGTGTTTATGAATGGAAAACGTTTAACTCTTGATAGTGGCTATCAATATGAAAATGATACTTTAACTATATTTAATGTTGATGGTGATATTAAAATGTACTTTAAGATGCCAATTTGTCAAAGAGCTACTGTTCTTCATCAAGAAGAATGTTTTGGTAATTATTGTGCTGGCCTAGGTTATAAAACAGATGGCAGTATGCAAACAAAAATGATTTCTTATGGCTCTTTAGGAGAAACTGGTAAACTCTCTTCTGGTGATGCCTTTGATTGTGATGTTGATGGTGATGGAGTATATGATTCAGCGACCGAAAGATTTTATTATGTAACTGATATGAATAATGATACAGCTGTTTTGATTTATTATAATAATGTAAGTGGGGGTAAGCCTAGTAATGATAAGTACTATTTTTATGATAGTTCAGGAGAAAATTGGCATGGTCCAAGAACTGCTATGGAACAACTTCCAACTACTAGTCAATGGTCTAATGTAAAATTAACTAATACCGAAAGAGTTTTAACCAATGAATATGGTACTAATAGTACTAAAGGAGGATATACTTATCCTGATGTATTAAGTTATAAAGGATATGCTGCTCGTCTTTTGACTATTGCGGAATTAAGAAAAATAGTTGATTTTTATATTCCAACTTGGAAAACTGGAGAGTTTGATAAACATCTTTATTTAGCTGAGAATACAAACTTTTCTAAAAAAGATAACTCTAAATTTGATGGATTTTGGTTAGAAAATCCTAGAAATACAATGCCAGCATATGCTTGGATGATTTATGCAACTACAAGAAGATTACATAGTGTAGAAGTAAATAGTAAAAATGCTATTTTAGGGGTTAGACCAGTAATAGAAGTGGCTAAAGATGATATAAATTATTAAATGGAAAATTAACGAGGGGGATATAAATATGAAAAACTTAAAAGTTAATGATTATGTACTTAATGGAAAATATGCTATATATAAGTTAGGATCTATGTCTGTTAATGATCTTCGTATTATAGATACCGGTAAAAAATATGGATGTATGAATACTGGTAAGAATTTTTACCATGAAGGATTAAGTCTTGAAGAAAGAAAGGCTTTGTTCTTAGGACATAGAAGATTAGCTAGTGCCTCTTATAATGAAGAATTTGATCCTAAAAAATTTTATGTACCAAAGCAGAACAAAGAAGGTAAGGCAGTAGAGTTAACTAGAGCAATGGTTGAAGCTTATGAAGATGGTTGGGACTTAGATATACCTGGTGATATTTTAATAATTACTAAAGATTTGCCTGGCGTTGTAGCAGGTTTTCCAGTTGCTGATTGTCCAGTATTAATTGCTAGTGACTTGAAAAATGGCATTACTGCAACTGCTCACTGTGGAGCAGAAATGATAGATAATTATCTACCAAAACTTACAATCGAATCTTTACAAAGTAAATATGATAGTAGGCTAGATGATATTTACGTTTATATAGGTGCTCATGCCGGTAACAACTGGACTTACGACTCTATGCCTAAATGGGCTAAGGAATCATTTTGGGAAGAAACTGGTGCTATTAAAGAAAAGGAAAATGGAGAATTTAAAGTTGATTTAAGAAAAGCTTTACTTTATCAATTGAATCCTAATGATTTTGAAACATTTATAGTAAATAATGATGATACTATAACTAATCCAAATTACTATTCTAATAGTGCTTCAAGAAATGATAAATCTAAAGCAGGAAGACAGTTTATAGGAGCATACTATAAGAAAAGATAATAAAAGGCGATCAATAAATGATCGTCTTTAATATTCTTTCTGTATTTTTAAAATTATACTTAGCTATTTCTTTAAGCTTTTCTTCTCCATACTTTTCTACTACTTCCTCGCCAACTTTATCAACTTCTTTAGAAGCTCCTTTTAAAAGAGGTATATGAATACTATCTGATAATTTATCAAATTCTTTTAAGAAAATATATCTACTAATAATAGAAGAAGCAGCAACGGCAAGATTCTTATCTTCAGCTTTAGTCATAAAAGTGATACCTCGTTGAATTTCTTTAGCATCATTTAGATATTCATAATACCTTTTTTCTCTTGCAAATTCATCTACAATAATATAATCAACTTTTGGATTAACTTCATGCATCAACTGATATAAAACCTTATTATGCATAATAGCTTTTATTTTATTCATATTAAAATCTTTGGTATAATTTTTATTATAATCAATATTATTTAAAATAAGACTACGGTAGGTTAGTTTTTTAGCAAGAATAGGAGCATTAGCTAAGATAAATTCATCAGTTAGCTTTTTACTATCTCTAATGCCTAAATCTTCTAAAAACTTAACTTCTTCTTTTGGAACATAAGTAGCTGTTACTACTATGGGACCGAAATAATCACCAGTACCAACCTCATCACTACCAACGGAAGAACAATTGTGATACTTATTATCATTAGCATTAACTTTAGGAGTAGATTCTATCCCATCCATTTCTTTCCACATAGCAGCATCAACATCAGCGCTTTTTCCTTGAAACATAACTTTGCCTGATGTATACATTGTAATAGTAGTATCCATATCAACCGCTTGAAAAACTACATAAGGAATCTCTTTATCCTTTTTCTTATCTTTATAATATTCAATCATTTTTTCTTTTGTCTTGTCACTTACTCTTATGACTTCGTTCATTTTTTTCCACCTCATTTAATTTAGTATAGCATATTTTAAAAAATATAGTTATAATAAAAATATAGAAAGGATTTGGTTTATGGAAAATATTAATAATATTAGTATACTTATTGTTTTAATTATTTTAAGTTTTGGTATTTTAGGACTAAAAAGAGGAGTGATTAAAGAAGCAGCAGTGGTGCTTGGAAATATAGCAGCTATAATTTTAGCATTCTTGTTAAAAGGTCTATTAGCAAGTTTTCTAATTAATTTATTTCCACCATTTAGAGTAAATTCTGTCTTTGGTCCTCTTAGTTCTTTAAGTATTATCTTTTATCAGTTAATAGCTTTTCTCGTACTGTTAATTATCTTCCATTTTATTCTAAGAATAATAGTTAGTCTATCAGGAATAATTAGTAAGATAGTAGATGCTACAGTAATACTAATTTTACCTAATAGAATCTTTGGCTTTGTCTTAGGAATAATAGAAGGTTATATAATAATGTTTATCGTTTTAAATGTTTTAATGATACCATTAAGTAGTAATGATGACTTTATGAATTCTAAAGTTAGAAAATCTATTATGGAAGATACACCAGTCTTAAAGAACAGCTTTGGTGGAATTAATACAACACTTGAAGAAATTATGGCTCTTGATAAAAGTGATAGTGAAAATAGTTTAAATTTAAAAGTAATTGATATACTATTAAAGAATAAAATAGTTACAGTCGATGAAGTTAAGGAATTAGAAACTAATAAAAAGATAATTGATATTAATAATTTAGATACTGTAACTAATAAATATGAAGGGTGATGATAAAATGATCTATTTAGAAGATGAGACTAAATTTCAAGAATTAATAGCAAAAGGTGACGTTTTAGTAGATTTTTATGCTACTTGGTGTGGACCTTGTAAAATGGTAGGAGAAGTATTAGAAGAGTTAGAAGAACACTTTGAAGGGGTAAAAATCATCAAGATAGATGTTGATGAGTTTGAAAATATTGCTAAGGAGCACGGTGTTATGAGTATTCCGACATTAGAAGTTTATCGTGATGGAAAACTAATAAAAAAAGAAGTAGGATATAGAGACTACGATACCATTGCTTCTTGGTTTATAAAATAATTATTTATCTTCAATTAACTGTTTAACTCTACCAGTAATGTTAAGATCAGGTAAATTTGTTAAGCTATCAAGAAATGTTTCATCTACTTCTAAAGTGTAGATACATCTATCTTGATAAACTTTAGATAAAATATTCTTATCCTTAAATAGGTAAGAGTATTTTTTTTCGTTTTCATAACTAAATTCACAAGTTATTAAATAACCACTTACTACATTTAAAAGAATAGACTTTTTAAGAGATTCCAATAGACCATTTGTGTAAGCTTTTAAAAGACCACCAGTACCTAATTTGATACCACCGAAGTAGCGAACGGAAATAACTAAAATATTAATAATATTATTAGAAGTTAATATAAAAAGCATTGGTCTTCCAGCTGTATTTTTTGGTTCTTTATCATCACTATAACCACTAGTATTTATAAGATTAAAAGCATAACAGTAGTGTGTAGCGCCCTTATAGTCTTCTCTTACCTTTTTTAAATAGTAATTAACATCATCTATATTATTAACCTTATATAATAAAGTAATAAACTTAGAGTGTTTTATCTCTTCTTGATAAGTTGTATTATCTTTAATTACTTGCATTTAGATCACCACCTATATTTTATTAAAATTCTTTTTAAATGTAAAGATAAGTGGTATACTAAGAAATAGAAATGAAGGTGCTAAGATGTTTCGGGAAAAAGTAGATAAAAAAGAATTGAATAAATTTATTAAGACTTCTAATAAGGTATTACAACTAGTTCATATTTTAGTTCTTGTTCTAGTTGTTTTATTAGTTACTTATGTTGTTAAGGAATGGAAGATTCTAGATTTTATTCTTGATATTTTAAAAGTTATCTCTCCAGTCTTTATTGGTTTGTTAATAGCTTGGCTTTTAGATCCATTAGTTACTAAGATGGAAAAGAAGATGAATAGAGTAGTGGCATGTATTATAACTTATCTTCTTTTAATTGTTCTAGTAGTAGTATTATGCTACTTTGTGATTCCATCTTTTGCTACTGGTATTACTGATCTTGTTAATGCTCTTCCTTCTCTTATTGATAAAACTAAAAAGGGCGTTGATAACTTCTTTGCTTCTTTTGATAATTCACTACTTGCTAATTATGAGACTGATATTATTAGTAGAATAGAATCCATTGGTAAGAATATGACTGAGACTCTACCTACTATGTTATTTAAAACAGTTAGTAAAATAATAAGCGGTGGAGCCAATATATTACTAGGTTTTATGATTGGTTTTTATATCTTATTTGACTTTAAAAAAAGTGAGAAACATATGTTATCACTAATACCTGATATTTATCATGATAATGCTAAAGACTTGATGCGAAGAATTAATGGTAAGTTAAGAAATTATGTTCAAGGAGTGTTAATAGTCATGTTCTTTGTTTTCTTAACCCAAGCGATTGGCCTTTCTCTAGCTGGTTTAAAAGCACCTTTACTATTTGCTTTGTTTTGTGCTGTAACTGATGTAATTCCTTATATTGGTCCATGGATTGGAGCGGTACCTGCCTTATTTGTTGGTTTTTCAATGAACCCTAAAGTAGGTATCTTAACTATCGTGTCAATTATGGTTTGTCAAACCTTAGAAAACAACTTTTATCAACCTTTAATTATGGGTAAAACAATGAAATTACACCCTGTTACTATCATGCTGGGACTATTGATTTTTAACTATTTCTTTGGTATGATAGGAATGATAGTGGCAACTCCTGTTATTGCTAGCTTAAAGATAATTTTAGAATTTATTGATGAAAAAACAGGAGTAGGAGAGAAGTTTCATTCTCTAAACAAAAAAGAAGAACTAGACTAAGTCGAGGTGGTAAGATGAAACTTTATTTAATTTGTGGTAAAGCAAGAGCAGGGAAAGATACTTTTGCTAAACTTATTAAACAAGAAGAAGAGAAGAATAACAAAAAAGTTTGTATATTAAAGTTAACTGCTCCTTTATATAGATGGGCGGAGGACTACTTTAATTATGATAAAGAAAAAGATGAAAAGCCAAGAGAACTATTGCAAACGATAGGATACGACATCTTACAGTTAAAACTAAAGAAGAAAGATTTTCTCCTTGACTATTTAATTACGACAATAGAAATTCTTGATGACTATTACGATGTAGGACTTATTACTGATGGTAGACTAGTTCATGAGATAGAAGTACTAAAAGAAAAGTATCCTAGTATCAAGACTATATTACTAACTAATAAGAAAGATAATAAGTTAACTAATAAAGAAAAAAATCATCAAACAGAAATAGATTTAGATGATTATAAAGACTTTGATTATATAGTAGAAAATAAAGATATGGAAAGTTTAAAGCTAGAAGCTTTAAAAATAGTGGAGGATAAAAGATGAATAAAATAGTTGCAATAGTAGGAATGGCTGGTAGTGGGAAGAGTATTGCTTCTTCCTATTTTAATAATAAAGGGTATAACTTAGTTTATTTTGGTGGAGTTATTTATGAGAAAATGAAAGAAGAAGGAATAGAAATAACTCCTGATAGTCAAAAAGAATTTAGAGAAAAGATTAGAAAAGAACATGGTATGGGAGTAGTTGCTAAACTTCTATTACCAAAGATTAAAAAACTATATAGTGAAGGTAATGTTATTTTAGATGGATTATATTCTTGGGATGAGTATAAGATTTTAAAAGAAGAATTTAAAGATTTAGTAGTGATTGCTATTGTCTGTGATAAGAAATTAAGGTATGATAGAATATCTAAGCGAAAGGAACGAGCCTTTAATAAAGAAGAAATTATAAGAAGAGATGTTACTGAGATAGAAAACTCTGCTAAAGGGGGTCCTATCGCTTATGCTGATTATTACCTTTTAAATAATGGTAGTATGGAAAAGTATGAAGAAGATTTAGCAAAAATTAAGTGCTTAATAGAAGGAGTAGATAAAAATGAGAAAGATGACTAGTAATGAGATTAGAACATTATGGATAAAATATTTTGAAGAACATGGACATAAATATGTAGAAAGTGCTCCCTTAATTCCAAGAGATGATAATTCACTATTATGGATTAATGCCGGAGTAACTCCTTTAAAGAAATATTTTGATGGAACAGTTATTCCTGAAAGTAGAAGAATTGTTAATATTCAAAAATGTATTCGTACAAATGATATAGAAAATGTTGGGATAACAAGACGTCATCATACTTTCTTTGAGATGATGGGTAACTTTTCAATTGGTGATTACTTTAAAAATGAAGCGATTAGTTTTGCTTTTGAGTTGTTAACTAGTGATAAATGGTTTGCTATTCCTAAAGATAGACTTTATGTAACAGTATATACAAATGATGCTGATGCTTTAAATAAATGGATAGAACTTGGAATGGATCCTTCTCATATGATAAAACTTGATGAAAACTTTTGGGAAATAGGTAGTGGACCTTGTGGACCAGATAGTGAGATATTCTTTGATCGTGGGGAAAAGTATGATCCAAATCATGATGCTTTTGAAAAGTTTAAAAATGATGATGAACAAGAAAGATATATAGAAATTTGGAATAACGTCTTTTCACAGTTTCAATCAGAAGAAGGAAAACCTCGTGAAAAGTATAAAGAGCTTCCACATAAAAATATTGATACTGGAGCAGGTCTTGAGAGATGGTGTACAATTTTTCAAGATGTAGATTCTAGTTTTGAAACAGATTTATTTACCCCAATACTAGCTAAAATAGAAGAAATGTCAGGTATTCTTTATAATGGTCAAACTTCATTTAAAGTAATAGCTGATCATATTAAAGCAATAACATTTGCCCTTTCTGATGGAGCAAGTTTTGGAAATACCGGAAGAGATTATGTTTTAAGACGTCTTTTAAGAAGAAGTTCAAGATTTGGTAAACAATTAGGATTTAATGAACCATTTCTTTATAAATTAGTAGGAACTGTTTGTGAGACTATGGGAGACTTTTATAAAGAATTATATGAAAAAAGAGCAGAAGTTGAAGCTTTAATACTAGAAGAAGAGAAATTATTTTTAAAAACTCTTGAACAAGGTATGGCAAAACTTGATAATATTTTAGAAACTGTAAATGATAAAGTTGTATCTGGTTATGATGCTTTTAAACTTTATGATACTTTTGGCTTTCCACTTGAATTAACCGAAGAAATTGCTAATGAAAAGGGATACACGGTAGATAAAGAGGGCTTTATCGATTATATGAATAAACAAAGAGAAGCTGCTAAGAAAAATAATCGTAATAAGACTTCTATGGCTAAACAAAAACAAGTTTTAATGGACTTTAAAAAGCCTTCTACTTTTGTTTATGGACTATACCGTTTAAAAAGTAGTGTACTTGCTATCTTTAGTAAAGATAATCTTGAAAGGGAACTTGATCATGATGGTTATATTGCCTTAAAAAGGACTTGTTTCTATGCTGAGAGTGGTGGACAAGTAGCAGATACTGGTATGATTACAGGTAAAAACTTTACCGCTAGAGTAGTAGATGTCTTTAAAGGACCAAATGGTCAACATATCCATAAAGTAAAATTATTATCTGGTAAAATAACTGTTGGTGATGAGTGTGAAGTGATTATTGATAAAGAGCGTCGTCATAATATTGAAGCTAACCATAGTAGTGTCCATATGCTACAGTATGCCCTACAAACCATTATTAGTCCTAAAGTTATGCAAGCTGGTAGTTATGTAGATGATAGTAAACTTCGTTTTGACTTTACTTATACTGGAAAGATTTTTGATGAACAACTATACCAAGTAGAAGATATGGTTAATGAAATGATAGATAAAGGAATAATAACATCAACTGAGGTTATGCCTCTTGATAAAGCTAAAGAGTTAGGTGCTATGGCTTTATTTGGGGAAAAGTATGGTGAGACCGTAAGAGTAGTTAAGATTGATAAATCAATGGAATTATGTGGTGGTACTCATATAGCCAATACTAAAGATATTAAAAGATTTGCTATTTCTTCATTTGAATCTAAAGGAAGTAATACTTACCGAATAGAAGCTTGTACTAATAAGAAGATAGAAACAACTTTATTTGAACTTATTAAACCATATAATGATGAAATGGTTAAATTATTAATGAAATCTAAAGAGATACTTGAACAAGCTAAGAAGTTAGGTATTAATCTTACTTTTGATGTTACTATTGATAATAGTGCACCAAAGAGTTATCGTGATATAGTGTTTAATCGTAATGAATTATCATACGTTCAAGGAGAGGTTAAAACACTTGAGAGAAAATTCCAAGAAGAAAAAGAAAAACAAAGTCTAAATAAAATAGATGAATATTTAACTAATCTTAAAGTAATAAATGATAAGAATTTCTTATATTTAACCTTTAATAATGAAGAGATGGATATCTTAAAAACAATAATGGATGCTTTAGCAAATAGAGTTGATAATTCTTTAGTATTCATAGTTAATATTAAGGAAGATAATAGTGTAAACTTTATCTGCCGTAACAAGATAGCTAGTTTAAGTGCTGGTTACTTAGTTAAACAAATAGCAAGTATCTCAAATGGTAATGGTGGTGGTAGTGCTACTTTTGCCCAAGGTGGCGGTAAGACTGTAGAAAAACTTGATGAAGTTTATAAATATTTAATGGAGCAAATAAATGAAGCAGCATAATTATTTGCTTCTTTCTTCATCTAGTATGTTATTAGAAAGAGAAATAGCTAAAATCATTAAAGAAAAAGGCTTTATAGATGCATCTATTACTACTTATGATTTAGAAGAGACTGATTTAGCTACTGTCTTAGAGGATTTAGATACAGTATCTTTCTTAACACCATTAAAAGTGGTTATAGCAAATCATGCTAGTTTTTTAACCGCTACTTCAACGGAAGAAGAACAAAGTCTTAATCATTTGTTAAAATACTTAGATCAAGAAATTGATAGTACTTTGTTTTTTCTAACAGTAAGTAAAATGGATGATAGAAAAAAAATAGGTAAAGAATTAAAGAAGAAGATGACATTTCTAGAACTTAATCCTAGTCGAGATGGCTATATAAAGAAAGAACTTACTGGTTATAAATTAGAAAACGGGGTAGTTACTAATATATTATCTAGAGTAAATGATAGTTATGATGCTATTTATCAAGAGTGTAATAAATTAAAACTATATAAAATAGATAGTAAGGAAATAACTAATCAAGATGTGGCATCACTATTACCAATGCCTTTAGAAAAACAAGATCAATTATCCTTTGATTTAATAAGAGCTATTGGTCTAAAAGATAAAAAACAAGCTCTTACCTTATATAATCAGTTAAAAAACTATAATATAGAAGTATTTTCTTTGATGGGATTATTAGAGAGCCAGTATCGTCTTTTATATCAAGTTAAACTACTTAATAATAGAGGTTATAGGGAAGAAGAAATAGCTAAAAAGTTAGCTGTTCATCCATATCGTGCTAAAAAGATATTAGAACTTGGAAGATATAGTTCTATTAAAGAAGTTAAACAGTTTATTTTAAAATTAGCAGACCTAGACTTGAAATTAAAAACAGGAAAGGCTGACAAAGATATAGCTATAGAAATGCTTATTCTTAGCGAATAATGAGGAATTATATGGAATACTATAATAGATTAAATGAAATATTAGCAAGTACTCTAGAAGATAAAAATAGAAGTATGGAAGTTAATTTACTTAAGGAAACAGCTAAATTAGCTAAAATTATTGTAGATAATACACCAAGTATTACTAAAGAATCATTTGAAGAATATGTTTCTTTAAATGATTCAATAAATATAGTAGGTAATTTTCTTTATGACTTAAATGATAATTACTCATCAATGTACTTCAATATACTACAAGAGAAGAATGTCTATAAAGGTAAAGAAGAGCCAAGTGTAGAATTTATTCCTTTTAAAGAAAAAGATTTATCAGAGGTTAGAAGTGATGGAAAAGTAATAATTAGTTATCAAAATAACATAAATGATATTTATTCAATTGCTCATGAAATTATACATAAATTTAGTCAACCAAAGTATCAAAACAGTATCATTAAAAGTTATTTGGGAGAAACTTCAACTATAGCTACGGAGTTTCTTGTGGAAGACTATTTACTTAATAATACTTCATATAGTAAGAAAGAGATAATAAGAAGAAAGCAAAATAGACTTGTAGATACTTATTTTGATGCTTCTGCTGTTTTATTTGAATATACCCTATTAGAGTTATATAAAAAGGATGGAAAGATAACAAAAGTGAGTTTATTAAATTATCTTAACAACCTTTCTAAAAATTCAAAAGAGTATGAAATATTTAGCATCAAAGGTGAAGAATACTTAAATGAGATAGTGAACAAAGGTAATTTACAGTTTCCTATAAGGCAAAGATATGTAATAGGTACAGCTTTAGCTTGTGATTTTTTAAAAAAAGATACTAATGATGTAGCAAAGAAAGAAGAACTATCATATTTAATAGGTATATTAGGACATTCTAATTTTACAATAAAAGATGATATAAATATATTAAAGAAATTAGATATACCCATCTTTTCTTCAGATAGTATCGAATTCTCTTCATCCTCAATTGAAAGACTTTCAAAGAACTACAAAGCTGTGGCAGAATCTATTAATAAAGGTTATGAAAGTAAGGTTTATTAAATCGAAATGAATAGTTGTTGAAAATTATTCATTTTTTTGTTATAATAAACACACTTTTGGAAAGAGGGTTTAAAATGAATATAGAATTAAAAAGACAAAAGCTTGAGATGTTAGAAGGTGCTGAGACATTAGAAGAAATTATATTGGCTAGTTGGAATATATTTAAGAGTAAATTTACTAACTATCAAGAACAAGTTAAATTTATAACTGCTATTGATTCTAAAAAGGATGAATTTTATCGAAAAGAATTAGAACAAAAAAGAGAACAAGTCTATACAGAGATACTTTTAGCATTTATTAATGAAGAGGATAGTAATAATATTATTGAATCAGTTAGTAAAAAAGTTGGTTTAGCATGGTGGGAAATAAAAGATTTAATTTTAACTAAAGAAAAACCAAATAAGATTGATAAATCTATAGCTAAATATGTTTTAAAACAATATCCGGAAAGTACTAAAAAAGCAAAAGAACTATCTCATCAAATAAGAGAAGCTAAAACAAAAGTAAAAATGGCAGAATATTCTGGATGTGATTCTTTTACGGAGTTTAGTAAAAGATATAATAAAGTACCACGTTTTGAGATAGAACAGGCTTATGATATAGTAAAGAAATATGATAATGAATTATATAAGACATTAGAGTTTCCTCTTTTTAAAAAGGATGCTCGAGTAAGAAATTTGGAACTTGGACGGTTAGCATATCGCAAAAACGAAGACATAAGACTTGCTAAAGATTTGGAAAGTGGTATTTCTAGAAGTGCTTTAGAATCTATTGAACAGAAAGAGTTACTTGCCTTTTGTAAAAAAAATAGTTTACCAGCAATTTTAGTAAAAAAATATATAGCAAAGTTAAAAGATAATAAAGATGCTTTTTTCAATCTAAGTTATGATGATCAGCTTAAAGAATTGTTAGCTTATAAAACAGCTGAAATGGAAAAAGCCCAACCAGTTATTGATGATATCTTAGCTATAAATTGCGGTAAGAAAGAAGTAATTGATTATTATTACTATTATAAGAGTGGATTTTTTAATAGGTATTTTACTATATTACTTAGCAATTGCCAATTGCATAGTGTTAGTTATATGTTTAAAAATTATATTGAAAAGCATAGCAGTTCTTTTAATTGTTTTACTGATAAAGATATTTATACTTATTCTAAAAAAAGAAGTATGTTTCTAGATGATGAATTAATCACATATGATTCAAGTGAATTTTTAAATATCATTAAAACTTTAAAAGATGAAAATCTTCCTCTTGCTAAAGGATTGGTGGTTCAAAAAATTAAAGAAGTAAAAAATGAGAAAAAAGCTGCTAAAGTAATTGTCAAAAAAAATAATATATGTTAAACTAATAATGTCTTTTAGCTAAGACGTTATTATGGCCTGTTGGTGAAGTGGTTCAACACGCGCGCCTCTCAAGCTCGTATTCACGGGTTCAAACCCCGTACAGGCTACCAAATATGTTTTTAAAGCCTTGATTTTATGGGCTTTTTTCTTTTGTAAAAAATAAATAAAAAAATAATGTACTTATTTTAAATATCATGTTATAATATTTCTCTTAAGCGAAGGAGTGATGTATATGGTAGTATTACCAATGGCAATGGACGATAGTATGATAGAGATTGAAGTTTGTTTTCATAATATGTATAAAGAAAAGATGAAATTGCAAGCAGAAAAAAATACAGAAAGTAATGTTATAATAGGTAAGTATTCATTAAATGAATTAGAAGATGCAAAGTATTATAAAGACCAACCAGTAAGACTAACAGAAACTATACGAAGAATTTCATCATATTATAATAATGACGTAACATCAATTAAAGTAATTAGTGAAAAATATCAGACGAGTGATTTTTGTGACCAATACTCCATACCACTCCCTCCTGAAAAGTCAAATATTTATGTAGATACGTTGTATGGAATACTAGTTAATAATTTAAGATTTACTAATCCTTTAAAGAAAAAAGATACAGTTTTACCTTTAAAAAGAACAGGAATAATTAATTCTTTAAATGAACATGAACAGATTAACATGTTAGAATTAAGACAAAATACTACTAGTAAATCAGAATATTTTTATCTATTAGATGAACAAGGACTAAATGCTCAAGCTGAGTGGATTTCATTTTTAGAAACACTTGATTTTACTATGATTGATAAGAGTTTTAAATCAAGAAGAAGTTATGAACAGATACTTTCAACTTTTGCTAATACAGAAACAAAACTAAAAAAAGATATGACTAATTATTTGCAAATTGGGGAAGAAAATTACTTAATATATAGTTATTATTATCAATTAATAAATAATAAACAGTTTTCTAAATATTCACTACCACAGAAACAATATATTAAAGAAAAGGTAGCTTAATATGAATAAGTTTGAAAGATTAGAACGTTTAGTAGGAACTAGTATGGTAAATAGTTTTAAAAATGAAAAAATACTAGTAGTTGGTTGTGGTGGAGTAGGTGGCTATGTTATAGAAGGTTTAGTTAGAAGTTGCTTTACTGATATTACAGTAGTTGATTATGACATGGTTGATATTACTAATTGTAATAGACAAATAATTGCTCTTAACAGTACTATTTCTAAAGATAAAGTTGATTTGATTAAAGAACGAGCTTTAGATATAAATAGTAACATTAATATTACATGTTATAAAATAAAACTTGATAGTGATAATATAGATGAAGTGTTTTCTAGCAATTATACTTATGTAATTGATGCTTGTGATGATATTAAAGCGAAGGAATTATTACTAACTTACTGTTTGAATAAAAAAATACCAATCATAACTTGTCTTGGAATGGGAAAAAGACTAGATCCAACTAAGATAGAAATAACTACTATAGATAAGACCTATAATGATCCACTAGCTAGAAAACTAAGATATTTCTTAAAGAAAAATAGATTATCAGTAAAAACTAAAGTATGTTTCTCTAGGGAGTTACCAGTTAAACTTGATAGTAAAGTAATAGCATCATCTGTTTTTGTTCCAGCAACAGCTGGTATGGTGATTGCTAGTGAAGTTTTAAAAGATACAATAAAAAAGAACAAGAAAAATATTTAACTTGTTCTTTTTTTAAAATTTTCTATATAGACCAACAACTTTTCCAAGAATAGTTACTTCATCTAAAATAATAGGTTCCATTGTATCATTTTCTGGTTGTAATCTAAAGTGAGCATTTTCTTTGTAAAAAGTCTTTACTGTTGCTTCATTATCTTTATTCATTGCTACTACTGTTTCTCCATTATTTGCACTTTGTTGTCTTTCTACAATTAAAATGTCGCCATCATATATACCAACATTTATCATTGATTCACCACTGACTCTTAGAGTAAACACCTCTTTTTTATTACCAACAAGTTCTACTGGAAGAGCAAATGTTTCATTAGGATGTTCTATCGCTTCAATTGGTGTACCAGCCGTTACTTTACCAAGAAGAGGAACTTTTACTACATCTTCTTGTTCATCTAAATATTCATTTGGTACTAATATTTCAATAGTTCTATTAGATCCATCCTCTTTAGAAATATAGCCTTTCTTAACTAATTGCATTAAGTGAAAATGAATAGTAGCAGGAGAATGAAGATTAGCTTCTTCCCCAATTTCTCTAACAGTAGGTGGGTATCCTTTTTTTGCTGTAAGCTTTTTAATAATTTGTAAAATATCTTGTTGTCTATCCGTCAACTTTTCCATCTCTCATTTCCTCCTTTTCTCAATATTACCATGTCTATTAGCTTAATGTCAAACAAAAATTCGTAAAAAATAGTTGACAAAACAATTGTTCGATAGTAAACTTGATGTATCAAAGAAAGGAAAAATTATAATGAATGAATTTAAAGAAATAATGAAGACAGCTTTAGTAGTAACAATAATATATATTATTGCGGTTTTAGTAAGTCTAATTTTGTGTGATAAATTAAGTGATTTTAAAAATAGTAATAATAATCAAATAAGAATAATTAATTTTTAAAACATTATCTTTCCTTCTTTAAAACTTTAGAAAAGATTGTTATAATAATTAGAGGAAGAAGGTAGACTATGAAAAAAATTATACTAGTAGATGGGAACAATTTACTTTTTAGAAGTTATTATGCAACTAGTTATAGTGGGGTTATTATGAAAAATAGTAAAGGCTTTCCTACTAATGGTCTTTATGGATTTATCAATATGATGAATAAAATAATAGATGAAGAAAAGCCTAACTATATTTTAGTAGCTTTTGATAAAGGAAAAACTTTTAGGCATGAAAAATATAGTGAATATAAAGCAGGGCGTAGAGAAATGCCAGAAGAGTTGAAACTACAATTTCCTAAAGCTAAAGAAGTATTAGATGCAATGGGAATAAAACATTTTGAAATAGATAATTATGAAGCCGATGATATAATAGGTACTCTTGCTAAGACGGTTGATTTGGAAGATGAGTTTATAGCTACTATTATTTCAAGTGATAAAGATTTACTACAATTAATTAGTAAAGAAGTAGAAGTAAAATTGTTAAAGACAAAAGGTTTTATTAGATTTGATGAAAAAACTTTTAAAGATACTTATGGAACTACACCAATTCATATGATAGATTTAAAAGCTCTTATGGGGGATGCAAGTGATCATATTCAAGGTGTTAAAGGAATTGGCGAGAAAACAGCTATAAATTTATTAACTAAATATCAAAGTCTAGATAATGTTTATGAGCATTTAAATGAAATTGGTGGTAAAACTAAAGAAAAGCTAGAACAAGGTAAAGATGATGCCTATATGAGCTATGATTTAGCAACTATTTATAAAGAAGTGCCTATTCCTTTTAGTCTAGAAGACTGTATATATATAGGTATGAATATAAAAGATTATAAAGATATTCTAGAAGAATTAGAATTTAAATCATTATTGAAAAAAATAAATTTTGAAAGTGAAGAACAACAAACATTAAATTTAGACGAAGATAAAGAAGAAAAGATACAAATAGTTGATTATAAAAACTTTGATTTTAATAAGCCTTACTCCTTCTATTTAGAGATGGATGGCTATACTTATAGCAAAAGTAAAGTCATTGGATGTGGATTTAGTAACTTAAAAGAGTCTTGTTTTATGATGATAGATGAGCTTATTGCTAATAAAGAAATATTAGAAAATAATATAGAAAAGTATACCTATGATTTAAAAAGAATGATTATACTTTTACATCAATATGGCATTAATATTAATAATTGTAATTATGATAGTATGATTGCTTCTTACTTATTAGATTATAAGTTAGAAGATGATATTACTGTCTTGATGAATCAGTTTAACTATAATTGTCCTAGTTATGAAGAAACTTATGGAACTGAAAAAAAGAAAAAAGAAGTAAATATAGAAACTACTAAAGAGCAATGTATTAATAAGAGTAGATTTGTTTATGATACTAGGAGTAAAATTCTTTTGGAAATAGATGATTATGATGAGACTAAACTATTTAATGAAATAGAAATGCCACTTTCTTTGGTTTTAGCTGATATGGAATTAACTGGTATAAGAGTAGATAAAAAGTATTTATTAAACTTAAAAGAAGAATTAGAAGCTAAAATGAAATTAATGCAAGAAGAAATATATAAACTAGCAGATGTCGAGTTTAATATTTTATCTCCTAAACAGTTAGGTGAAGTATTATTTGATAAGTTAAAAATTGAATATCCAAAGAAACGAAAAAAGGATGACACTAGCTATTCTACTAGTAAAGATATATTAGATAAAATAAAAGATAAAAATGAAATAGTAGAAAAAGTATTAGAATATAGAAATTTATCTAAATTATATGCTAATTACTGCGTAGGACTATTAGATGAAATAAGAGAAGATGGTAAGATTCATACTATATTTAATTCCTGTCTTACAAGAACTGGAAGATTATCAAGTAGTAAACCAAACTTACAAAACATTCCTATTAGAAGTGATTATTCTAAATTAGTAAGAAAAGCTTTTATTCCAGAAGATAATAGTATTCTTATGAGTTCTGATTATAGTCAAATTGAATTAAGAGTCTTTGCTCATATGGCTGATGCCAAAAACTTACAAGAGGCCTTTATTGAAGATAAAGATATTCATGCTAAGACTGCTTCTGATATTTTTAAAGTGCCAATTGAACAAGTTGATAAGAAGATGCGTAGAATAGCTAAGACAGTTAATTTTGGTATATTATATGGAATAAGTAGTTTTGGACTTAGTGAAGATTTAAAAATAGATGTAGCTAGTGCTAAAGAGTTTTTAAATAACTATTTAAATACTTATCAAGGTATAAAAGAATATATGGAAAAAGAAAAAGAAGAAGCTTATCAAAAAGGTTATGTTACTACCATAATGAATAGAAGAAGAAAAATAGATGAGTTAAAGAGTAGTAATTATATGGTTAGAAGTAGTGGCGAGAGAATGGCTTTAAATACCCCTATACAAGGTAGTGCTGCTGATATATTAAAAAAAGCTATGGTAGAATTATATCGAGCAATGCAAGAAAAGAAATTAAAGAGTAAGATATTAATTCAAGTGCATGATGAATTGGTTTTCAATATTTATAATGATGAGTTAGAAATAATGAAAGAACTAGTAAAAGAGAAGATGGAAAAAGTAGTAAAGCTTAGTGTACCTTTAAAAGTTGATATAGAAACAGGGAATGATTGGTATGAAGCTAAATAAAGGAAGTGATTAATATGCCAGAAAAACCAGAGGTAATTACTGTTGCTAAAACATTAGAGAAAAAGATAATTGGTAAAAAAATAACAGAGGCTAAAGTCTATTATGATAATGTAATAGTAGGAGACAAAGAAGAATTTATTTCTAAAATAAAGGATGAGAAAATAGAAAGTATTACTACAAGAGGTAAGTGGATAATTATTTATTTAACAAATTATGCTTTATTAACTCATCTTAGAATGGAAGGAAGATTTTATTTTCGGAAAAAAGGAGATAGTCTTTCAAAACATGAACATGTATCACTACTATTAGATGATAATATAGAAATGAGATTTCATGACGTTAGAAAATTTGGAAGAATGATTTTGCTTCCTAAGTACGAAGTACTTAATATAAAACCACTTAGTGATTTAGGATATGAATTTTATGATTCTAGACTTACTGAAGAGTATCTATTAGCTAAATTTAAAAACAAGTCTACCCCAATAAAGACAGTTTTACTTGATCAAAGTATAATTGCTGGTATTGGTAATATCTATGATGATGAAATATTATATCAAAGCCATATAACCCCTTTAAAGCCTGCTAAAGAGATAAATAGTAGCGAGGCAATAGAAATAATTAAAAACACTAAAATTATCCTTGAAAAGGCTATTAAAAAGGGAGGCACTACTATTAAAAGTTTTGAGTCTAGTGAAGGAGTACATGGTCTTTTTCAAAATGAATTAGCAGTTCATGGAAAGAAAAATGGTATTTGTTCTAAATGTGGTAGTAAAATAGAATTTATTAGAGTGGGAGGAAGAGGTACTTATTACTGTCCTAATTGTCAAAAATAATAAAAAATTCTATACAAAACGATAATTTTATAGTATAATTATTACTGTTTGAAAGAGGAGTGTGTAGTAAATGAAAAAGACAAAAATAGTTTGTAGTATTGGACCAGCATCTAATGAAGCTGATGTAATGGAACAAATGGTTTTAAAAGGTATGAATGTGGCTAGAGTAAATTTTACTCATGCAACTATTGAAGAAAGAGATAAAGCTATAGCATCAGTTCGTGAAGTTAGAAAAAGAACTGGTAAATCAGTAGCTATATTATGGGATACAAAAGGACCAGAATTTAGAAGTGGTATGCTAGAAAATGATTCTATCGAATTAATTAATGGAAATACAATTCGTATGGTTAAAGAAGAAGTACTTGGAAATAATGAAAGATTTTCAGTTAATCATCCTGAAGCAATTGATAGTTTATCAGTAGGAGATACTATCTTACTTGAAAATGCTAAGATGAGACTTGAAGTTATCAGTAAAGAAGATGACGGTGTTACTTGTAAAGTAGTAGCAGGTGGTACTTTAGGAAACAGAAAAAGTATGAGTGTACCTGGGGTTAAATTAAATATTCCATATGTTAGTGAAGCTGATAGAAAAGATATTGAATATGCTTGTGCTAATGGTGGAGAATATCTTGCTTTATCATTTGTATCTTGCAAAGAAGATGTTTTAGAAATAAAAGAAATCTTAAAACAACACAATAGAGAAGATTTACAAATCATTTGTAAAATCGAAAGTGATTTAGGTATTAAAAACTTAGAATCAATTCTTGAAGTATCAGATGGTGTTATGGTTGCAAGAGGTGACTTGGGTACAGAAATTCCTAGTGAAATGTTACCTATCGTTCAAAAACAAATGGTTGCAACATGTAGAAGACTTGGTAAGATTGCTATTGTTGCTACAGAAATGCTAGAAACAATGATGGAAAATAATCGTCCAAAAAGAGCAGAAACTAGTGATATTGCTAATGCTGTATTTGATGGAACTGATGCCGTTATGCTAAGTGGAGAAACTACCGTTGGAAAACATCCAATTGAAACAGTAGCTGCTATGGCAAAAATTTGTGAAACAGCTGAAAAATATGCAGAATTTCATTATTCTGAAGAAGAAAGAGTAGTAGATGTTCAGTCTGCTATTGCTGATGCTGTAGTTGATACAACAAAAAGACTTAATGCTAAATTAATTTGTGCTGCTACAATTAGTGGTTCAACAGCAAGAGTAATTAGTAACTTAAAACCAAAAGCTACAGTTTTAGCTTTAGTACCAGATGAAAAAACTGGACGTCGCCTAGCTTTAAACTGGGGTGTTTATCCTACACTTTTACCAGTATGTAACTCAACTGATGAAGTATTAACAAAAAGTATTGCATCTGCTAAAGAATATACTGACCTAGTTAAAGGAGATATAGTTATTACTACTGGAGGTTTTCCTAATAATGCTGTATCTAGAACAACTAATTTAATGAAAATCGAAGTAGTTGATTAATTACTACATAATAAAAGATCCTTATTTCAGGGTCTTTTTAATTTCTAAGTATTTCTTTTCTAAACTTTGAATATTATTTTCTAAGAAGTAGTAATGATATAAATAAAAGCCAAGTAATATAATAAGAATAATTACTAATAAGAATAGAAATATAGAAGGCCTAATAGAAAACATATAGAAGAAAAAACAAGTTAGAATAATAACAGTAATAGTAACTAATAAATGAATCAATCTTTCATGTTCAAAATATCCTACCATTACTTTAAAGTCATCTAAATCTTCCTTAGTAAATGTTTTATTTTTAATCTTCTTTTCTACTTCTTTTTGATAATCAGTTATTAATTTCTTCATAGAGAAATCTCCGAATTATCAAATTCTTTTCTACCTTCAAATAAAGTTTCGTGAATTTTTTCTTCTTCCGTATTTAAATAAACTTCTTCAATACGATCAACTCTACATCTTTCAGCATCTAATATAGATTGTACTTTTCTAGCAGCAATATCAACTTCATCATTAACTACTACATAGTTATATTTACTAACGGCATTAATCTCTTCATAAGCTCTTTTAAAACGCATATCAATTTTTTCTTGATTTTCTGTGTTTCTCGCTTCTAGTCTTCTTTTTAACTCCTTCATATTAGGTGGAAGTATAAAGATAAATAAAGCTTCTTTAATCTTTTCTTTTACCTTTAAAGCCCCTTGAATTTCTATTTCTAAAATAACATCCTCTCCATTATCTAGATGTTCTTTTATATATTTTTTAGGAGTACCATAATAATTTTTAGAGTACTCAGCATATTCTAAAAATTCATCATTCTCTATCTCTTGCTCAAATTCTTCTCTTGATAGAAAGTAGTAATTAACTCCGTTTTTTTCTTCTCCACGAGGTTCCCTACTAGTACAAGAAATAGATAACCAAATATTTTTGTTATTCTCCATTACCTTATTAATAATAGTATTTTTACCACAACCAGAAGGCCCTGATAAAACGATTAATAAACCTTGTTTTTTTGTTTTTAACATCGATTCCATATTATTCTTCATCCTTTCTTATTGGAAATACTTTAAATTCATCATCTATAACATTATATTTATTATTATACTCTAAACTGTAAATAATAGTAGTTTTATATTCAAAAGCTAGCATAGCATCTTTTTCCCTTGTAAACTTGCTTATGATAGGAATAGAGCAGTCCTTTTTAATCTTATTTAAATAACTTCTACCCTTACTACTAATTCCTAGAATACGAATATAGGTGATACTAGACATTTTATCTTTAGCATCCACTGTAAAATCACATAAGTAATATAAAAGCCCTCTTGCTATTTTCCGGTAAGTGATGTTTTTAGTTTTGACACTGTTAATTAGTTCATCATAACTAGATACTCTAGTAACATTTTTCTTAAGTTTATTTAAAAGACTTTTATCAAGAGATGGATAACTATTATTATTATTATCTGTAATAAGTTTATATTTAAGATACTTAAAGTAATTATCACTAGTTATAACTCTATCTTTAATATTTTCTAAATAAGGGATAACAAAATCCGGTACTTGCTCAGTTATAACTTTTCCATCTAGTAAAGCCATTCTAATACTGCTAGCACTAGAAATATTTGTTTCTAATTGATTACTATTATAATCATTCGTTCTTTTTATAGAGTGAGCTTCAATATTATAATTGTTTTTCTTTATAGATTTAAGATAAGAACTTGCTAGTATATCATTAGGTAAGCTTATACTTTTACCAGTAATATCTGTAAAAGCTTGACTTCTAGCAGATGGATAATTTAATCCACTTGCTAAATATACTCTAACAAGAGAATCAAATGATCTATCATAAAGTTCTATATCAGTCATTTCTTCTAGATAAGTTAAATCGTCTGATTCACTACCAAATACTAAGTCCGTAACTCCTAAAGCATGAGCAAGTTTTATTGCTCCTTCAGCAAATACATCACTAGAAGCAGTTGCAAAAGGGAAGGGTAGTTCAACTACTAAATCAAAGCCAGCCATAAGAGCTATTTCTGTTTTACTTCTTTTATCAAGAATAGAAGGTTCTCCTCTTTGAGTAAAATTACCACTCATAATTAAGACATAAATAGCATCAGGAAACATCTTTTTAGTCTTATCAAATAAATACATATGACCATTATGAAATGGATTAAATTCTGCTATTATTCCTACTATCTTCATCTTTTTACCTCACAGTTATTAATATAATTAAGTTTAGCATATTTAATTAATCTTTTCGCTTCATTATTAACTTTTCTATCTATTCTTAATTCTTCATTATCTTGATTATCCTTAGAAAAACTACTATTGCAGCAGTAAGAGTATTCGACTGAATTAGGTAAAACTTTTTCTACGGTTAATTCACACCTTTTCATATGAAAGTCACTGCTTACTATTAATAATCTTTTTATATCACTGCTAGTAAATACTTCTTTTAACAATTTATAGCAATTAACAAGATTTTCTTTAGTATTGGTACTTTCTTTTTCTAATAATATGTTATTAAAGTCAACTCCATATTTTAAAGCTAAATCAAGCATAATATCAGTTTCTAATCTATCTTTATAAATACCCCCTCCAGAAAGTAATAAAGTATTTGCTCTTTTTTCTTTATAAAGTTTAGCTGCATACTTGACTCTATCTTCTAAAATAGGCATATTCTTACAACCAAGAACAATAATAGCATCACCATTTTTATTATCATCTTTCTTAAAAGAAAAGACTAAATTCCATGCCAAATCATCTGATATATCTTCTTCATCCAAATCTCTTAGAGTCATGCTTATTCCTCCTTTTAATTAATTTATTATAACACGTTTTCACGCATTGTGGTATACTGTTAAAGGAGAAGAGGATAAATTATGAAAGTACAAGTAGCTAAAGAAAATTTTATAAATTATTGTGAGTATGAAAAAGGATTATCTGCTAATACTTTAAAATCGTATAATTATGAAATTAATCTATATCAAACTTATTTAGAAGATAAACTTAGTATAATAGATATTGAGAAAGTATCTAAAGAGGATATAGAAAGCTACTTAAAATATTGCTATTTAAAAAATGAAGATAGTAAAACTATTTCGCATAAGATAACTACTATTTATAATTTTCATAATTATTTATTAAGAGAAAAAGTTATTAAAGATAATCAAGCAGAATTTATTGATAGACCAAAACTAGCCAAGCATCTTCCTTATACTTTAACAGTTAAGGAAATTGATAAATTACTAGATATAGCATTGGTTACTGTATTTGACTATCGTGATAAAGCTATGTTAGAATTAATGTATGGAACCGGTCTTAGAGTTTCAGAATTAGTTAGTCTAACAGTATATGATGTAGACTTTTATAATGCCTTTTTAAGAATTAAAGGAAAGGGTAGTAAAGAAAGAATTGTTCCAATTAATAATGCTTCTTTAAAGTATTTAAAACTATATTTAGATAGGAGATGCCTATTACTAAAAAAGAAGACTAGTGATGAGTTATTTTTAAATGCTAGAGGTGAAGGTATATCAAGACAGGGTTTCTTTAAAAACTTAAAGAAAATACTTGCAAAAAAAGGAATGCCCATTAATATTTCACCACATAGTCTAAGACATTCATTTGCTACTCATCTAATTGAAAATGGAGCAGATCTTAGAAGCGTACAAACTATGCTTGGGCATTCTGATATAACTACTACCAAGATTTATACTCATATAAGTAATGAAAAAGTTACAAAGGATTATTTAATTAATCATCCAAGAGCTAAGAAAGAAGAGTGAATTTTATGAAATTTAAGAGAATATTTTTGATGGTTTTAGACTCATTAGGAGTAGGGGAGGCAAAAGACGCTAGCAACTATGGTGACAATGGTTGTAATACTCTAGGAAATATTAAGAACAATTATGATTTATTTGTACCTAATTTAGCTAAAATTGGTTTTCTTGATACTTTAACAATGGAAGAGGATGACAAGACTGATGCTTACTATACTATTGCTCAACCTAATAACATAGGAAAAGATAGTTTATCAGGTCATTATGAAATGATAGGAATAACATCAAATATACCGTTTAAAACTTTTAACGAGAATGGTTTTCCTATCGAACTAATTGATGAGATTGAACGAGTTACTGGTCGACGTGTTATTGGTAATAAATGTAGTCATGATAATAATATAATTAATGAGTTAGGAGAAAGACAATTAAATTATGGTTCTTTAATTGTATACACATCTGCTGATTCGGATTTACAAATAGCTGCTCATGAAGATATCATTTCTGCTGAACAATTATATGATTACTGTGAAAAAGTAAGAGAATTAACTATGAGAGAAGATTTTCTAGTAGCAAGAGTTATTGCAAGACCTTTTACTGGAAAAAATGGCAAATTCAAATTAAATAATGCCGGTAGAAAAGATTACTCTATTAGTCCTCCTAAAAAAACTATTTTAGATGATTTAAATGAAAATGGTTATAATGTAATAGGAATAGGTAAAATTAATGATATTTTTGCTGAACAAGGTATTAATAAAGCCTTAAAAGCTACAAATAATCAAGAAGCTTTAAATAAATTGTCAAGCATTATGGATAAGAACTTTACTGGCCTATGTATGGTTAATTTAGCTGACTTTGATAATTTGTACGGTCATTTAAGAGACGTAGAAGGCTATGGTAAAGCATTAGAAGACTTAGATGTAGAAATGCCTTTACTACTTAATAGATTAGAGATGGATGATTTATTAATTATTACAGCAGACCATGGAAATGATCCTACTTTTAAAGGAAATGATCATACAAGAGAAAATGTTCCTATAATTATGTATTGTCGTAACTTTAAGACTCCTCATAGACTAGAACCACAAGAAACATTGGCTTGTATTGGTGCTACTATTGCAGATAATTTTGATTTAGAACCTCCTGAGATAGGAACTAGTTTACTTGATAATTTCGACTAGAGAAGGGTAGAGTAGTGATAAAAAAATAATGACTAGAATTTATTTAGCCATTATTTTTTATTATTTTTCTTTCTTAAAATTTGAACATACAGTTTCATCTTTATCCTTAACATCATCACAGTCACAAGATGAGCCAACTTTTATTTCATCTAAGTCACATTTACAATCTTCTTCATTATGATGCTTACATGATTTAACATCACAATGAATAACTTGTTTCTTTTTATCTTTAAACATAATATCCTCCTTCAATATTAATTTGTACCCTTTTCCCCTATTTTATTCCCCTACTTTCATTTTTATAAGAGATTAGGGGATAGAATTATGTATTAAATTGGACACAATATTACTTTTTTTATTGTAATAGTATTAATTAATAATATTTATTAAATAGAAATGATCTATATAGTATAGGAGAATATATTCATTAGAATAATAGTTTAATTATTATTTTAATCAACAAATAAATAATATAATATTATTAAGTTATAATTATACTAATAATGATATCAAGGTTAAAAAATATAAAACTAAATAATAAACTAAGTGATTAATTATTAAGCTATCATTATGTTTTATCTTACTTCGTATAATCAATATTATGTTAACTAGCGTATTTTCTATACAGATTATATATAAATAACTAAGATTAATTATTTTACTTAATTCTAGTATTTAGTATTAATCATAATATTAATTTATATTACTTATTATATATTATATATAATAATGCTTTTGTTTTATATAATTATATACCTAGTAAGACTTTATTAATTGACAGCTAACTACTAATATAACTAAATATTATGCTTTCTTTACTAAAATAAAATGAATATATCACTCTTTGAAGAAACAATATATTTTTAACTTTTTTACTAAATATAAAATAGGGGAGACCTCCCCTACTCTTTAAACTTTTCTAGATTGAATCTCTGCTATCTTTTCAAGAACTTCTTTAGCATTTTCCTCATTAATAGAGTTATATCCTAATTCTCTCAAAGCTTGTACCTTAGCAGCATTTAACTCTTGTGTACGACTTAGTTTTTCTTCATTTTTCTGTTCAATATCTTGAACGAATCTTTTATGTACTTCTGCTATTTTACTTTTTGAAGAACCACCATTATGATAAAGAGTCATAGCAGAAAACAAAATACTTTCAAATATAAATTGTTTACTTTGATCAAAATCAAATTGTAATGGATTAGTAAATCCCATTGACTTTGACATATATGCTAAAATATAACGTAACTCTTCAGTAGTTTCCATTGACTGTAAATAATGATACAAATATATATAAGTTGTTTGTGTTTTTTTAGTTTTATCTTCTTGCAATTTTTCTTTTAATATATTTATAATATCAGAAAGAATTTCTTGATCTTTTTTATTTAATCCTTTTAAGTCTGTCAATATTTCTTTATTAGAGCTATCTCTAACTCCTTCATTTAGTCTAGTTTCTACTTTCATAATGTAGTCTCCTGTTATTACAAGAGAATTAATCTTTTCTTCACTATCTATATCTAATAAACTTAGTAATTTTAAAGCCTTTTCTTTAGGCCAAGCATCAAGTGAAGATAAAGCTAAATAGTTGTATAACATTTGTCTTGATACTCCTAAATACTTAGCTAATCTTACCTTTGATATACCAAGTTCCAATAATAATTCATCTAACTTTTTCATTGTCTACCCTCCATTATCATTGTAACGAGGTTTACGTAAATAGTCAAGAAATTTTTACATAAAACTTGACATATTAATTTATATTACTTAACAGGTTTTCCATCATTAAAATTATCTTATCAATTATTTCTTGTTTATTTTTATATCTTTCATTTTTAGTAACTGTGACCGTTTCATTATAGAACTTATTATTATCTTTATCATAGATACTAATATAAACTATATTATCACTACCAGTATCATTGTGTTCATCTTTCTTATTAAGCTTACCTGTAATACCAACACCATAATTACTATTAGCGAATAAAGATATATTCTTAGCCATTTCTTTAGCTGTTTCCATGCTATAAACAGTATATTTATCAATTACGTCTTTTGCTACTCCCATCTTAATTTTATATTCATTACAATAAGTAACAGCACTAAACTTAAATACTTCACTAGCTCCTTCCATATTAGTAATGGCATTAGCTACTCCACCACCAGTACAAGACTCCATCGTAGCAATAGTTAATTGTCTTAATTGTAATTTATGAATAATATTTTTAAAATTCATCTTATTCCCCTTCCCTATTATTATTAACATTCTAATAAGTTATATAATAAATTTTTCATTAACTTTTTTTATAAAATTATAATCTTTATTTCTAAGACATTTAATAGTCTTATCTTTTATAACCGTTTCTATTTTATCTACTTCATCATAGACATTATTAATACCATCTACCGTTACTATTAAATTATTAGTTTTATTAGGTACTAATGTAATATTCTTATGTTGTGGAAAAACAATTGAGTTAGCAATAGATTGGTATGTTTTATTATTAAGTGGAGCAATAGTAGTAAGTTCTAATGAATGAAAAGTATTATAGACAATACTACCACCAAAACTAAGATTATAAGCAGTAGTACCAAAAGAAGTGGCAACTAAAATACCATCACCTGCAAATTTTTCTAGTAAATAATTATCTATATAAACATCGAGTTTTAATGTATTTAGTCCTTTTTCTCTTACTACAATTTCATTTAGTGAATAAAACTTATCAACCAAATTTTCACTATATATATTAGTCTCTTGAATACCAATCTCTTCAATTAAAAATTTATCACTTTTTAAATCAATCATAAACTTTTCAATATCACTAATTTCTACTTCTTGAGCGAAACCAAGTGTTCCAGCATTAATACCAATATAATAAGTATCACTATCAAAATTATTATCCTTAATCATTCTTAGAAATGAGCCATCTCCACCAATAGCTATTCCTAAATCAAATTTATTATTATCAATGATAAAGCCATTCTCTCTTAATTTTTCTTCAACTTCTTTTTTTAATTTAAGAGACTTTTCATTGTTATTAGCAAATATTTTAATTCTTTTAATTTTCATTTTTTACCTCTAATCATATAAATTATTTTTAATATACTCTAATACTTTAGAATCGATATTATCTTTTAAAAGTTCAAACTTTTTCATTTTAACAGTATCTCTAATAACAGTAGATGATAAATTACTTTTAATATCAGAAATAACTATAATATTGTCTTTATACTCATTTAGTTCTAAGAGAGTATCATTTAAAGATTCATCATTCCTCTTTATTACTATTAGCTTATAATTAGTAAGAATATATTTATATCTTTCCCAAGTTTTTATCTCTTTTAAATTATCAGAACCACAGATAAAATATATCTCATCATTCTTATAAATGCTTTTAAAATAATCAAGAGTTTCATATGTATGTGTAAGTTTACCAAACTCATAGTTAGATACTTCTAAGTAAGATAGATTATCTATCATTAATTTTAACATATTATACCTATCTTGTTCACTAGCTAAGTGAGGTTTATTATAATTATTACCAGTAGGTACAAAAATCACCTTATCTAAATAATTATTATTTACAAGATAGGTTGCAATCTCTTTATGAATCTCGTGCGGAGGATTAAAACTTCCTCCAAATATACCTATTTTCATTTATTTAACTCTTTTCTTAACTTTAATATTTTTTCTTTACCATTTAAGAGTGGCTTTAATGATTCTTTATTATGAAGAGTATTAATAATATCTGCTATATCATTTGAAGTATCAACAATATGGCACCAATCTTTAGCTTGATAATCTAATGGTATATAAGAAAGATTAGTAGTATAAAGTTTAGTAAAATAGCCTTCTTTATAAGCTTTATCAAATTCGTTAGTTCCTTCCGTAAAAAGGGCAAAGGTTGCTATAAAATAGATGTTATTAGCTCCCTGACTCTTTAATTTTTCAGCTACTTCTAACATAGAATTACCAGATGCTATCATATCATCTACCACTAAAATATCTCTATCTTTAACTTCTTTTCCCATATAAATATGTTCAATTATTGGGTTTTTACCATTTACTACTGTTTGTAAATCACGTCTTTTATAAAAGACTCCAACATCACTATCTAGCATTTCTGCATAGTATCTAGCTCTTTCCATAGCACCCATATCTGGACTGATTACTAATGGATTATGAATATCTTCATTAATTAATAAATCTTTTAAAATAGTATTAGTAGGATAAAAATTATCAAATTGTAAGTTTGGAATAGCATTAGAAACGTTTTGGTCATGTGCATCAAAGGTAATAATATGGTTAACGCCCAAATGTTCTAATTCTTGTAAAGCGATAGCACAATCAAGTGATTCTTTTCCTTTTCTTTTATGCTGTCTTGCTTGATATAGTAAAGGCATTATAAGAGTAATCTTTTCTGGTCCACCTGCAAGAGCAGAGATAGTTCTTTTTATATCTTGGAAATGTTCATCAGGTCCCATATGATTAGTAAATCCGTGCATTTGATAAGTTACTCCGTAATTACCAACATCTGCTAGAATATAGATATCTTTATCTCTAATGGTATCATTTATTTTGACTTTTCCTTCACCATTAGAAAATCTATCTTCCTTAATTGGTAAGAGATAATCATTATTATTTTTATTAATCTTCTTTAGACTATAATTAACTTTGTCTCCTATATTTCTGACACTTTTAAGAGCTATTATTTTTAAATTATTCATAAATTATCACTACTTTCTAATTCTTCTATTTCTTTTAAATAAATTTGATAGTTAAGATCACTTGGTAGTCTTAAATCACCTCTTGGAGATAAACTGATACTTCCAACTTTTATACCATCTGGCAAACAGTTTCTTTTAAATTGTTGAGTGAAAAATCTAGTAATAAATATTTTTAAACATTTTAGTATTTCCTCTTTTTTGTACTCATCGAAAGTCTTAACTGCTATATAGTATAACTTTTTAGGAGATAGACCATGTCTTAAGAAATGATATAAGAAAAAGTCATGGAGAATATAACTACCAATAGAGTTTTCTGTTTTTTGTACTATGTTACCATCTTTATCTGGTGGTAATAACTCAGGAGAAATAGGGGTTTTTAAAATATCATCTAATATTGTTTTTTTATTATTATCTTCCTTCTTCATATACCAATTAACTAAGTGACGAATTAATGTCTTGGGAACACCAATATTTACAGCATACATACTCATATGGTCACCATTATAGGTACACCAGCCAAGAGCTAGTTCTGATAAATCCCCAGTACCGATTACTATACCTTTTTCCTTATTAGCTACATCCATTAATATCTGAGTTCTTTCTCTTGCTTGTAAGTTTTCATAAGTTACACTACGGTCTGTTTCTTTTAGACCAATATCTTTCATATGTAGAGTAGCAGCTTCCTTAATACTTATTTCTTTTAGTGTAGCTTTATAACTTTTCACTAAATTAATAGCATTCTGATAAGTTCTATTAGTAGTCCCAAAACCGGGCATCGTTATACCGATTATATCTTTGTTATCACGTCCTAGTTTCTTAAAGGCTTCTACTATTACTAAGAAAGCTAGGGTAGAATCAAGTCCACCACTCATCCCAATTACACATTTAGGATTATTTAGCTGTAAAAGACGTCTTGCTAAAGCACCACTTTGAATACTAATTATCTCTAAACATCTTTCATCTATTTCTGAATTATTGCTTGGTACAAATGGATATTTGTTATAACTTCTATCTATCTCTTTTAAGTCAGGTATATTAATTTTAACTATTCGATATTCTTTATCATCAATACTTCGCATAAAGGTTCTATTACGTCTTCTTTCATTTACTAAACTTAAAACATCTAAGTCGCCACTTATAATACTACTTTCTAACTGAAATCTTTCATTTTCTTTTAAAAGTTTACCATTTTCATAGATAAGACTAGCACCACCAAATAATAAATCTGATGATGACTCCATAATACCACTCGAGGTATAAATATATCCTGTCATAGTAGCAGCTGATTGACTAGAAATAAGTCTTTTACGATAATTATTCTTACCAGTTAATTCATTACTACTAGATAGGTTAAAGATGATAGTAGCACCATTTACAGCATAATTACTGCTTGGTGGAGTAACAGCCCATAAGTCTTCACATATTTCTATAGCAAAAGTTATTTCTTTTTTCTTTTCATCTTGAAATAATAAATCAGTACCAAAGAAAACAGTTTGTCCTAGTATTTCTATATATTTATCTTTTAAATTAAGACTAGAAGCAAACCATCTATCTTCATAAAATTCATTATAGTTTGGTATATAGGTTTTAGGTACTACTCCTAGTATTTTTCCCTTATTAATAACTACAGCTGTATTAAATAATCTATTATTAGTAGCAAGTGGCATTCCAATAATAGCAACTATATCAATATCTTTGGTAGCTTTCAAAACTTCTTGCAAGCCAAGTAAAGCATCATTTAATAGTTTCTCTTGTAAAAACAAATCACCGCAAGTATATCCTGTTAAAGCAAGTTCTGGTGTTACTACAATAGTAATACCTTTCTTATAAGCTTCTTTTATATTTTTTACTAATTCTTCAGCATTTTTTAAAGGATTAGCTAGAACTAATTTATTTACAATAGCTCCTACTCTAACATAACCAAATTCTTTCATATTTCACCTCTAAAATTTTATATATTTTTTAGCTTTTTCCATAGTATACTTTGATTGAATATCAGTGATATAACCTAGATTGATAAGTTCATATGCTTCCCCTATATTACATTCAAAGTACTTAATAAATTCATCCTTATCTAAATTTTGTTTACCATCTTTTACACAATATTTAGCAAGATAACTATAATTATAACAAGCTACTCCACAAGCTTGATCTTGATAAAATTTATCTAAATATATTAAATTATCACTACTATAACCGGTTTCTTCTCTAAGTTCTCTTAAAGCAGCTATTTTGCTATCTTCCTTATTTTCTACATATCCAGCTGGTAGTTCAACACTAACTCCTTCGATGGTAGCTAATCTTGGTTGTACAACTAATATTGTTTTATTATCTTTAGTAACTGGCATAACGATACAAGCACTTTTATCAATTCCACCTTTACTAATCTTTTCTCTTCTAATTATTTCACCGTTATTAAGATAACACTTATAGTTTTCAATATTTAAGAATCCTTTTCTACCAATAACTACTCCATTTTCATATTTGTATTCTTCTTCTAGTCTCTCCCTTTTTATAGTTTTTAATTCTAGAATGTAGTCCTTTAATTCTTCTAACTTTTCTTTTCTCATTTTTTAACCTTTACCTTTTCATCTATTTGTTTCCTATGCGTATTGATTAACTCTTCTTTTAATTTTCTTAACTTATCAGATAGGTCTACATAATATTCATGGGGATTATCTATTCTTTTTATTTCTTCATATAAAGTATTAAATTCATCATTACAATAAGCCTTTGTCTCTTCTATATTCGGTGTTTGATAAACTAATTGTCCATCTTTAAAGATTGGTACTAATAAATCTCTTGCCTGATAATTAGTTAATTCTTTTTGTTTCCAAGTTTCTAACGGATGTATTAATGTATATTTGTCACTTGGTATAACCTCATCACTTAAAGCTAATAAGTCACCAAGAGCATATCCTTCTTTTTTATCATAGAATCTATAGACTTTCTTATGACCAGGATTTATAGTTTTAATACTATCATTACTAACTTTTATTTTGGGTATTTCCCTATTATCTTCAATAGTTGCTACTAGTTTATATACTCCTCCTACTCTTTCTTTAGATGCAGCTATATTGTCCCCAACTCCTAAAGAATTGATGAAGGCTCCTTGTAGTTTTAAATCTCTAATTGTGTATTCATTTAAGCCATTTGATAGACAAATACCAGTCTCAGTATAACCAGCTTCATCTAATAGTTTTCTAGTCTTCTTAGATAAATAAGCTAAATCACCACTATCGATTCTTACGCCTTTAAACTTAAGTCCATTAGGTTTTAAATAATCATTGGCTACTTTAATAGCGTTAGGTATTCCACTTTTTAAAGTATCATAAGTATCTACTAGAAAGACACAGTTATCTTTATTACTTTTAGCATAATTTAAGAATGCTTGATATTCATCATTACTTTCAGTTATTAGTGAATGAGCCATAGTTCCTAGAACTGGTATATTATATTTCATTCCAGCAAGTGTGTTTGAAGTACCACAGCAGCCACCAATATAGGCATATTTACTTGCTTCTACAGCAGAGTCTATTCCTCTAGCACGTCTAGCTCCGAACTCCATTACTGGTATATCACCTGCTTCATTAGTAATTCTTTTAGCAGCAGTAGTTACTAAGGAGGCATGATTGAAATTAGCAAGAAGAGCAGTTTCTAATAGTTGTGCCATAATAATAGGTGCTTTTACTGTTAGTACGGTTTCATTAGGAAAGACTACTGTTCCATCAGGTACTGAATAAATGTCTCCTTCAAATTTTAAAGTTTCTAAATAGTTTAAGAACTTTTCACTAAACTGATTTAAACTTTTTAAATAGTTAATTTCTTTTTTATTAAAATTAAAGTTTTTAATATAGTTAATATTCTCTTCTAAACCACCACTTATCGTATATCCTCCATTAAAAGGATTCTTTCTAAAGAAGATATCAAAGTATACTTCTTCGTCTTGCTTTCCTTGGTCAAAATAAGTCTGAGCCATTGTTAACTCATAAAAGTCTGTCATTAATGTTTTATTTTCCATCTTTATCTATCCTTTCTAGTAGTATTAACTAAGTTTATACCTTGTTGTTTTAATAAAATTTTACTAGCTTCTACATAGTCACTACGTTCTTCTTCATTGTAGGTTGCTACTGCATCTAGATAAACATTTATTGTATGCTTTCTATTATTTTCATCTAGATAATTAGCAAGTCCTAAAACTCCGTTAGTAACACAAATATCAGTACAACAACCAACAACATCAAATGTTTCTAAGTCTTTTTCTTTAAGTAATAATTCTCTAAACATAGGTGCTTCCATAAAACTAGTAGAATTTTTCTTAATACTAATAGTATCTTCTAATCCTTCAAATGGTTTAAATTCATCTATTAATTCACTTTCTCTACTTCCATCTAGACAATGATTAGTATTACCAAATCTTGCAAATTCAACAGCGTTTTTTGCATGACTATCTTTAATAAAAATGATTAAATCATTATTAGCTTTCGCTTCTTTAATTAGTTTTAGTTGATTAGGTACAACTTGTCTTATTTTTTCATCATGTAGTACTCCTTCATTCACAAATCCATTAACCATATCAACAACAATTAAACATCTTTTATATAATTTTAGATTATCTATTTCTTTCATTTTTATCTCCTCTTATTAATAATTTGTTAATAACTATAGTTAAAATTTTTACAAGTTCTTTGACTTGTTATTAACATTATATTAATATCATACGCAGTTGTCAACCTCTTTTTAATATTTTTTTAAAAAGAAAAAACTATAGACAATTTTCTATAGTTAATTTTTATTATTATATTTAAATAAAGCGGATGGTCTATGACCTTCTCCTGTTTTCATTTTATTAGTCTTAACAACTTTATCTTTAATAATTCTTCTAAATGCTGGATCTAACAATTTCTTATTTAAAATAACTTCATATACTTGTTGTAATTCTCCTAAAGTAAAATACTCAGGCATCATATTAAATACTATGTCGGTATAGTTTAGTTTGTTTTTTATCCTTTCTAGCCCTGATAAAATAACTAGTGGATGGTCAAATGCTAGTGAACTATTATCTACTACTTCAAACTTATATCTATCAGTAGTCTTCTCATATAATTTCTTTCTAATTGAAAATTTAACTGTATCAACATCATTAGAAAGGACCATATCAACTATATCTCTTTTCTCTTCAAATAATACTACATCAAACCAAGAAGCATTACTATTTATCTGTTCTGTTAAACGATTTTTATCTACTAAAGCGATATAAGAAGTAGAAATTACTCTTGTTCTTGGATCTCTATTAATATCATCAAAAGTATATAACTGTTCTAAGTATATATCTTTAAGATTTGTCTCTTTCTTTAAAACTATTTTAGCACATTCTTCTAAAGTTTCTGTCTTAGGATTTAAAAAACCTCCAGGTAAACACCATTTATCTTTATAAGGATAATCATTACGTTTAACTAGTAAGATACTCATCATTTTTTTATTTGTTTTACGATAGTTTTCTTGTTTTTCAGAGGAAACACTAACAAGCAAAATATCTACAGTCATTGATAGTTGGTCAAACTCTTTAGGATTATAATGCTTTAAAAACTCTTCTTCACTTTTATACATCTTAATACTCTCTTTCTATAATAAGTACCATAGTTTTTCTTTATCTTTCATAACAGTTTTAACAATTCCACCACCTAGACAGTATTCTCCATCATAGAAAACACAAGCTTGTCCTGGTGTAACCGCTTTAACGTTATCATAAGTAACATAAATAGTTCCATCGTCATTATAAGTTAGATTAACTGGTACATCTTCTGCTCTATATCGGAATTTTGCGGTACAGTTAGTTGGCCTTTCATCACAGTTAAAGTTAATATCTTCAATCATAGCACCATTAGAATATAAGTATTTATTGTCTTCTCCTTCTGCTACATATAAGATATTTTTATCAAGGTTCTTACCAACTACAAATAATTTTTCTTTAGTACCACCAATATCTAGTCCTTTTCTTTGACCAATTGTATAATACATTAATCCTTGATGTTTTCCTACTACTTTATCAGTATCTATATTTACCATATTTCCTTCTTTACTTGGTAAGTAGTTTTTTAGGAAATTTTTAAAGTTTCTCTCACCAATAAAGCAAATACCTGTAGAATCTTTCTTACTAGCTGTAACTAAATCATACTTTTTAGCAATTTCTCTTACTTCACTTTTATTTTCAATATCTCCTAATGGAAATATAACATTTTCAAGTTGTTCTTTACTAAGTTGTGATAAGAAATAAGTTTGATCTTTATTTTTTTCTTTGCTTCTCATAAGACGACCATTTTCCATTTTAGCATAGTGTCCAGTTGCTATATAGTCAGCTCCTAATCTTTTTGCTTCCTTAACAAAAGCAGAAAACTTAATATATTTATTACACATTATATCAGGGTTTGGTGTTCTACCTTTCTTTAATTCATCTAAGAAATAGGTAAAAACATCATCCCAATATTCTTTAATAAAATCTATTCTATATAAAGGTATGCCAATTTTATCTGCTACTTTTAAAGCATCATTATAATCTTGTTCTTGTGGACAGATTGATTCATTTAAATTAGGATTACCTAAAAAGTCATTATTAATAGTACTATCCCAGTTACGCATAAAAAGTCCAATAACATCATATCCTTGCTCTTTTAAAAGAATGGCAGCGACAGATGAATCTACTCCTCCACTTAAACCAATAACTACTTTCTTACTCATATACATCACTCATTTCTTGCTTAATTATAGCAAAAAAAAAGAATTTTGTATACAAATTATGAAATTTCAATTTGAGGTTAGTGCACTATTTATCTGATGAAATTCCTAACTTTTCAATTCGCTCAAAACAATCATTTATAAATTTTTCATCATTTGTATTCTTTATTTTCTTTTCTAACTTTTCCATATTAAGGTCTTTATCTTCAATACTAATAAGCTCTGTTAAATAATATGAATCTCTTTTTTCAATGAAATAGTCTTCAACACGAGTAAAATCTTTATTTCTTCCAACATAATTAAAAACTAATCGCCAAAGTGCTTCTCGCTTATCTTCTTTAATTCCAGCTTCTACCATCTCATCAAATAAATCTTGATCTATTCTAGGAGGCATTGGTACTGAAATATATTGAGTGATAAACTCTAATAACTCTTTAGGATTCATTTTTTGACAATAGCTAATATAAGTTTTATTTGTAGTTAAAGATTTAGATAACTCTATATAACGTGGTCCACTATCTCTTACTTTTTTCTTTTCTCTAATCAAATTATCATATTGTCTTTTAACAGTATCTAATACCTCTTGATTATTTTCTTTGTTATTTTTTACCTTTTCAAGAGTACTCAAAATACGATTAATTGAAGCAATTCTGTTTCTTTCTTCATTATCTATTTCTATAGGAACTGTTCTTATTATATTTTCCACTTCATCTAATAGCTTATCAATCTCTACTATCTCTTCAGCAGAAAAAGAAGATTCATCTATTGCTTTTAGCAAAGCTAACAATTCTTCACTATTTATAAATCTATTAACATAACGATAAACAATATTTACTAAGTCCATTTTAAACACCTCTAATTTGTCTTCATTTTTAAATTACACTATACTTAGGGTATAGTCAAGTATTATTCGGTATACGGCGGCTCAATTTATATTGTAGTATGCACTTTTAAGTAATGGTCTAGTGGAAACACTAGTCTTTTTTGCTTTAATTTATTGTTAGTTATATATATACCTATAAACATTAAAGAGTTCCAGTAACTCTTTCTTGAATATGCAATAGCCTTTGCTTGTTCTATGTCTGCACCTAGTTTTTGCATTGTCCATATTCTCTTCTTCGGTACTTTCTATTGTTTCCAAATGATACACCTTATTCTTCTTAGATGTTGCCCTATATTAGTCATAACCGATTTCATATCAGCTATTCTAAAGTAATTTATCCATCCTCTTATAACTTGGTTTAACTTTATAATTCTGTTTTTCAAAGAAATACTCCAGCTACGTTTTGTCAGTTGTTTTAATTTTCTTTTAAACTTTTGAATAGATTTAAGATGCGGCTTTGGTTTTATTATCCCTCTTGGGGTGTACCAACTTTTGTTAGGTTAACTACTCCATTTTCCATTACTCCAATTCATTTATCATTAGTTTTTGGTTCCACCAACACTACTTGACATTGAACCGTTATACTTGATTACTCTTTATTTTACCGTCTATTTACTTTTTGTAAAATTATCTTTTTTATATGACTTTCTATATCATCAGAACGGAAACCAAGGTCAGCATGTGTTTCCTCCAAATTAGCACGTGTTACTTCAACACCGGTAAAATCCTTCCCTTCAAAATTCAGTCCCTTACAATTTGTAGTAAACAAATTTTTGTTTAGTATTTTTTGAGGATCAATATTTGCCATAGTACCTTCTAAATTGGCTCCCCACACTTCAACTTCAGTAAAGTCCTTATTTTCTAAGTTTAACCCCTTACAATTGGTATTAGATAAACTTTTATTTTTTACATTCTGGGGGTCAATGTCTGCCATAGTCCCCTCTAAGTTTGCTCCACAGACATCGACATCAGTAAAGTCTTTCCCACTAAGGTTTAATCCTTTACAGTTTGTTGCATGTAAACTTTTATTTTTTACATTCTGTGGATCAATATTTGCCATAGTACCCTCTAAGTTTGCTCCACAGACATCGACATCAGTAAAGTCTTTCTCACTAAGGTTTAATCCTCTACAATCGGTTTTGTATAAACTCTTGTTTTCTACTTTTTGTGGATTCAGATTGACATTAGTATAACTTAAATCCCAACTAGTTACATCAATATCAGACAAATCTAACTCAGATAAGTCTAACTTTCTTAAAAAGGAAACACCATATTTTTGTTTTAATCCAAATGCACTAGTATATTCTATACTTTCCTGATATAAAAGTTCCCTTACAATACTAAGTGGAAATTTTATTCTTTTGTGAAGTAAATAAGAATTATTTCCTACTATATCCCAATCTGGTACATCATAAATAATAAAATTATATATTTCTTTTATTATTTCTTGTCTTTTTAAATACGATAAATTATCTAGTAATTCGTTATAGTCTATTCTCATAACTTTCCTTCTTTCTTAAATGACTTTATTATATAAAAATATTAAAAATAAGACAAGTCATTGTTAAACTTTTTAAGTATTATTTAATCACAAAAACTAATATCTATATTATTATATCAAAAACAGTCTTAAGAAATTAGGCATAAAAAACGTATCAAATAAGCTACAAAAAACTGCTACTAAAACACTAACTAGTAAGACTTGTAAATATCTTTTCATGGAGTGTCTTAGTGATATATCTTGTTTTAAAAAAAGATAACTAAATAATTTCTTAGAAAAGAAACTAGCAGAAAAGCCTAAAAATATTAAGAATAGTAAGAATACAATTGGTCCTGGTATTAGGTAACAAATAGCAAGAATTAATCCTTTAAATTTATAGGTTGTGAGAATAGAGACAATAGAAAAACTTAATAAAAAACCTTTTCCAAAGCATAATATATAAATAAGTGGTAATCCTATAATAGAGATACCTAAAAGCCAAATTAATATAGCTAATGATAAATTACCTATTAAACTATTAATAAGCATTGATAAGTAGTTAATATCGTTTTTCTTAATACTATCAAAGAAAGCATTTAACTGATTAGATATTAAGGTATGGTCACTTTTAGATAATATTAAGTTATAAATTATTCCTAATAAGATACCTAGTATGATAGTAATTATTACTGATAAGTATATTTTTTTCTGTTCATATAGTTTATTCTTTACTTTTTTACTTGCTTCATTCATTAATATCACCTAGTAAATCTTATTCCAAAAAACTTTTAAATTGTTAAAAAATCTTTTACAAAAACTGACTTTTTTTATATAATGATTCTAGAGGTGAACAAGATGAATAAATTTATGAAAATCATGTCTATTATCTTAGTAGTAGCATTAGTTGTTAGTTTCTTAAGTGTTATTGTTTATTACGTTATTTAATATCAACATATCCTTCTATTTCTGGCACTATATCGCCCACTAATAGTTGGTTATTTGAGTATTTTATAATTATATCATTTAGACGTTCTTTATCATTAGCTAAAGTTAAAAGAGCAAGTCCTGCTATTCTATCAGCCAGATATTGATTTAATCTAACCATATCACTAGGTTCTATATGATATTTATTAACAAGTTCATTTACGGGACTATTTTGATATATATAATTGACATAGCTTTTAACAATCATGTCAATTTTTTTGTCTTTTTTTAAAAATCTAACTCTCTTCCAAACTTTCATTTTTATCAAATCCTTTACAAGTACTATATTATATCATAACTGTTTAACAGTTGGTAGATATTAACTCTATTTTTTTTAAAATTTTAGTCATACTAATATTGTAGCCTACTAAAGGAGTTGATTGTTTATGAATTTTTTAAAAAATAAAAAATGTAAGCTACAGTATTTCCTTCTTCTTTTATCTTTATTTATTATTCCCCTAAATGCTTATGCTTATTCGAACTATATTATCCCAGGTGGAGAAACTATTGGTATTGAAGTAAACTCCAAAGGTGTATTAGTCGTTGGTTTTTACAAAGTACAGAATGAATATATTGGAAAAGATGCTGGTTTTTTAGTGGGAGATAAGATTATTTCTATTAATAATCAAAAGATTACTACTATTGATGAGATGGTAAACATTGTTAATAAGGAAGCAACGAACAAAAAGTTAGAGGTAACTATTGAACGTAACAGTAAGACTTCTACTCTACCTTTGGATCTTGTTTGTGATAGTGAAAGTGTCTGTAAGACTGGACTTTATGTAAAAGATGAGATAACAGGTATAGGTACATTAACGTATATTGATCCTGATACTAAAATATTTGGAGCTCTAGGACATGAAATACTAGAGAAAACTACTGGTGAAAGATTTGAAATCAAAGATGGTAAAATTTTTAAAGCTGATGTAACTAGTACTACTAGAAGTAGCAACGGAACACCAGGTGAAAAGAATGCTATTTATGATAAAGGAACTATCTATGGTAAAATAACTACTAATGAAAAACAAGGTATATTTGGAAAATACCAAGATACTTTCCCTAGTAATGATACTTTAAAGGTAGCTACTAAAAATGAGGTTGTAAAGGGAAAAGCAACTATCAGAACAGTTTTAAATGGTAGTGATATTAATACTTATGAAATAGACATCCTAGAAGTTAATAAGAATAGTGATACTAAAAATATTCTCTTTGAGATAACTGACCCTACTCTTCTTGAAAAGACAGGTGGTGTAATCCAGGGAATGAGTGGTTCACCAATTATTCAGAATAATAAAATAATTGGAGCCGTAACGCATGTTATTGTAAGTGATACAAAGAAAGGATATGGTATTTTTATAACAACTATGCTTGAAGAAGGCGATAAAAAAGGTGCTAGTGGTTAGCATCTTTTACTTTAGATTGGTAATTAAAATAATACGACCTATGAGAAGGTATCATCTTTAGTTAGTGTTATATATTTCGTCATACAATTTTTCCAATAATAAATACTCCTTTGTTGGTTCGTCGTTATCGTCTAAATAATCAGTCATAATCAAATCTATATTACGAAATAATTCTTCTATTGTTTTAAAATTGTAGTTAATATTATATTTTTCTAATATTTTTATTTGGTCTTCTGTTAATCTCATAACTGCCTCCTATTAACATAACATAGAACTAAAACTCTATCGATTGCAATATTGTACCATTGTATGTTTTAATACCATTTAAGATGACATAGAACTAAAACGAAACATTTAAAGGTGGAGCAATATGGAATGTTTTAATACCATTTAAGATGACATAGAACTAAAACAAACTCTGATATTCATCATAAGTTAAGTACGTTTTAATACCATTTAAGATGACATAGAACTAAAACCCGGCTGTTCCTGTGTTACTAATTAATGGCGTTTTAATACCATTTAAGATGACATAGAACTAAAACTTAAAATAACACAAACAAAATAAAAAATCAGTTTTAATACCATTTAAGATGACATAGAACTAAAACTACATTAATTTTACCATATAACCAAGAATAGTTTTAATACCATTTAAGATGACATAGAACTAAAACGCTAAACCATATTTAATAGTTCCGTTTTCTGTTTTAATACCATTTAAGATGACATAGAACTAAAACTTCTTAGTAAAATAATCTTCAATATCTGCGGTTTTAATACCATTTAAGATGACATAGAACTAAAACAAAGATGTGTTTGCTATTCAGCCCTACACTGTTTTAATACCATTTAAGATGACATAGAACTAAAACAGCAAAAAAATGTCTAAACGCATGTGGATGGTTTTAATACCATTTAAGATGACATAGAACTAAAACAAAATATGGTTGCTATGTTACTACGACCATGTTTTAATACCATTTAAGATGACATAGAACTAAAACATGGATAAAATTGAAAAAGGAATTTTAGAAGTTTTAATACCATTTAAGATGACATAGAACTAAAACTTCATCATTGTGATAGTTCCAG
>JABLTM010091948.1_pt1 | contig 46866 bp, 39 predicted proteins | sample 7160121 | NCBI WGS metagenome assembly JABLTM01 (sample SAMN14651224, study PRJNA627086) | human gut metagenome | isolation source: feces | host: Homo sapiens
CGGCTTGCCGCGACCCATAGCAGAAGTAACTTCATCTGCCGAAGAAAGGATGACATATTAATGGGTCGCGGCATGCCGCGACCGTACAACAATTACGTTTCAGCTCGTTCAATCTTCTTTTTTCGAAAAGCACGGTTTCATGTGCATCGTAAAACTTCCATTTTGGGGAAAAGCACGGTTTCACGTGCCTACTTCAAATCACTTCTTCGGCCATTTCTCCTTATTTTGTTTCTGATAAGGGGGAATACTTATTCAAAGGAAAACTTCTCGCAGTGTAGTGAAGAGAGCCTAATTAAGTATGCAGTGAAGAACAACACCGTATGCTCCGTAAGCTCAAAACCAACTCCCATAAAACCGCACACAGAACTAAAATGTGTGCGAGAAAATGTTTACCTTTGCCCGCAAGAATCTAGTTAGCGGTCTGACTAGCCTATGAACAAAGCTTTTTCCTTATCAACGATGAGTTAGCCGAACGTGGCGCAGACTGCAACCCCATACATTATATATAAGAATCACATGAGTGAACAACTGAAAAAGATTAAGCAGCTCGTGGAGCTTCGCCAAAAGGCCCGTTTGGGTGGTGGCGAGAAGGCAATCGAAAAGCAACACGCTAAAGGTAAAGCTACTGCACGCGAGCGTATCGAACTTTTGCTCGACAAGGGTTCCTTTGAAGAAATGGATATGTTCAAACTCCACCGTTGCCATAACTTCGGTATGGAGAAGAAGCAATTCCTGGGCGATGGTGTAGTTGCTGGTAGCGGTACCATCAACGGCAGACTGGTGTACGTATTCGCACAGGACTTTACCGTAAATGGTGGCTCGCTTTCTGAGACGATGGCACAGAAGATTTGCAAGGTCATGGATCAGAGTATGAAGATGGGTGCACCCTGTATCGGTTTGAACGACTCGGGTGGTGCTCGTATTCAGGAAGGTATCAATGCCCTTGCCGGTTTCGGTGAAATCTTCCAGCGCAACATTGAGGCATCGGGTGTGGTTCCTCAAATCTCAGGTATCTGTGGTCCTTGTGCCGGTGGTGCAGTTTACTCACCCGCGTTGACTGACTTCGTGGTTATGCTCGAAGGTGTGAGCTACATGTTCTTGACCGGACCGAAAGTCGTGAAGACTGTGACTGGTGAAGACGTAACGCAGGAAGACCTTGGCGGTGCTGGCGTTCACTCTTCAAAAAGTGGTGTGTGTCACTTCACTGCAAAGACGGAAGAAGAGTTCGCTCAGTTGATTCGTCGCCTCCTTTCTTACATTCCTCAGAACAATTTGGAACGTGCCCCCCGCGTGGAATGCACAGATCCGATCGACCGCAAGGAAGACTCACTCAATGAAATCATTCCCGACAACCCCAACATGGCTTATGACATGTACAAGGTCATTGGTGCAGTGGTGGATAATGGTGAGTTCATGGAGGTACAACGTAACTTTGCTCGCAATATCATCATCGGTTTTGCCCGTTTCAACGGTCAGAGCGTCGGCGTAGTGGCTAACCAGCCCAGCGTATATGCGGGTGTCCTCGATTGCAATGCTTCTCGTAAGGCCGCACGCTTCGTGCGTTTCTGCGATTGCTTCAATATCCCCATTGTTTCGCTCGTCGATGTTCCCGGTTTCCTCCCCGGTACGGGTCAGGAATACAACGCAGTTATCGACCACGGTGCCAAACTGCTTTATGCTTACGGTGAAGCAACCGTACCCAAGGTTACCGTTACGCTGCGTAAGAGCTACGGTGGTTCACACATTGTGATGGGTTGCAAGCAGCTCAAGGCTGATCTCAATTATGCATGGCCTTCTGCCGAAATTGCCGTGATGGGTGCTTCGGGTGCAGTGGCTATCCTCGATGGTAAGGAAGCTAAAACGAAGGAAGATCCTAAAGCCTTCCTCGCAGAGAAGGAGAAGGAGTACAACGACCTCTTCACCAATCCCTATAAGGCAGCTGAGTACGGCTACATTGACGATGTCATCGAGCCGCGCAACACGCGCTTCCGCATCTGCCGTGCCTTGGCACAGTTGGAGAATAAGCGCGAAACGCGTCCGGTTAAGAAGCACGGTAACATTCCTTTGTAGTCAAACCGTCAGCCTGGGAGCAGCTTGATGGAGGCGAACGTCTTACGGACGACGACCAGCCTCGCGACTGCTCCCGAGCTGATAAAATATCAATCAATGAAGACATTTCAATACAAGCTCGGAGATAAAGTGCTGAGCATCCGTCTCGACGAGAAGCAGGGTACGATTGCCGACTTTCTCGTAGACGGTTGGCACCATCAGCCTGCTGAAGAGGAAATGCCTGCCTATGCTGCCGCTATCGCGCTTGCACTTATTGAACACGAAGTGGAAATTGTGCACGACGATGAACCGGGTATCATCACCGTAGAGCACCATAGCACGGGCTGGAATAACCCTTCTAACCTCATGAATTCGCTTATTTAGTCATCACACAGCTATTATCCCCAATGAAACAATATAAATATACCATCAACGGTGTGCAGTTTGATGTAACAATTGACAGCATCGTTGGTTCAAAGGCGAAGGTCGAGGTCAATGGCATTCCCTTTGAAGTAGAAATGCAGGGTTCTTCTCTCGTAGAGGAGGCTCTTCCCACTGTAACAACCTCTGATGCTCCGGCTGCTGCTCCGGCTGAGGCTCCTGCCGCTGCTGCACCTACTGCAACGAGTGGCCCGGGTGCAGGTGCGCCCGTAAAGGCTCCGCTTCCTGGTGTAGTAACGAAGATTCTCGTTCAGGCTGGTCAGGCTGTCAAGAAGGGCGAGACGGTTCTCGTACTTGAAGCCATGAAGATGGAGAACAACATCACGGCTGAGGCCGATGGTACCGTTACGGGTATCTGTGTTGCGGCTGGCGACAGCGTGATGGAAGGTACGACGCTCTTAACGATTGGCTAATCGCATTGCAGTAGCATTGCTATCCATGTTTTAGGCAAGACAGGAAACTGTTCGAGTCGGTTAACCGACAGGGACAGCTTCCTGTTTTCGTTGATAAGGAGGGAAGCGGGTCTGTAAGCAGTTGCTGTTTTTCCAGGACTGTGTCACTGGGGGAGATAAATACTTACCTTTGCTCATTTCATTTCTTACACAGATCGAAGCAAGTCTGTTTTTCTTTTTCCTTTTGTCTATCCCTCTTGTTGTCGTAACTTTGCCCCGAATTTTTTAAATATCAATCCCTATTTTATGAAGAAAGTACTATTACTCTGTATGGCTCTGGTAATGAGCCTGGGTGGAGCACGTGCCGACGAGGGTATGTGGCTCTTGAAGTTGATGGAGGAACAGCACTTGGCAGACTCGTTGCGCAAGGCGGGACTGCAGTTGCCTCCCGAAGCACTTTATAACGAGAGTGCTCCCTCGTTGCGCGAATGCGTAGGTATCTTTGGTGGTGGCTGTACGGGTGAAATTGTCAGCCCCGATGGTCTCGTACTGACCAACCATCACTGTGGCTTTAGCTATGTGCATGCCATGAGCGGCATAGGTCATGACTACATGAAGGACGGTTACTTTGCAAAAAGTCGCGCAGAAGAGTTGCGTACGCCCGATGACTTGACCTTTACCTTTGTGCTTCGTGTACAGGAAGTGACCAAGGAAGTTGGCGAGGCAGCCAAGAAGGCTAAGGCTGACGAATATACGGCTCAAAGCCAGGGCTTCCTCCGTCCGCTCGCCGATAAGCTCTTTAAGAAAAGCGATTTGAAGAAGAAGAAAGGCGTCAAGGTACGTATCGTGCCCTTCTTTGGTGGCAATCGTTTCTATATGTTCTATGAACAGGAGTTCTTGGATGTACGCTTGGTAGCCAATCCTCCCCATAACATCGGTCAGTTTGGTGGCAATTCAGACAACTGGATGTGGCCTCGACAGAATGCTGACTTTGCGATGTTCCGCATCTATGCTGACAAGAACGGTGATCCCGCAGCTTATAGCAAGGATAATGTGCCCCTCAAGGTTAAGAAGTTCCTGCCCATCTCACTCAAAGGCTTGAACGAGGGTGATTACACCATGATTATGGGCTTCCCCGGCCGTACTAGTCGCTACTTGACGGCTGCTCAGGTGAAGATGCGTTGCGAAAGCCAGAATGCCCCCTTTGTGATTGCAGGTAACCCCTTGCTCAAGTACTACAAGGAGTTGATGGATCAAAGTGACGAACTCCGCCTCTTGCTCGAAGATGAGTATTTCTCTTGGGGTAACACGGTGAAGAACTTTGGTGGTATGAACGAGGCGGTTGAGAAGATTGACCTCGTGGGTCAGAAGCAAGCTGAAGAGGCTCGCTTCCGTGCCTTTGCCAAGCAGAGTGGTAAGAAGGAATATGCTGATGTGATCGATCTCATTGCGAAGGTGTGTGAAACGTATGGCGATACGCTCCACGATGCCGGTCTCTTCACCATTACGCTGGCACTTCAGAACTTCCAGGCTCCTGCAGGCTTGGTGGACGATTGGGCCAAGGCTGTAAAGGCTGGTAAGGAGAAGGATATCACGGCTGCTAAACAGGCTTTGCTCGCTGCGGTGAAATTTGCTTCGCCCCGTGACTTTGCAATCGACCGTGGCAAGTTGGAATTGCTCGCTCCCTACTTCGTGAAGTACAAGAAGTTGGCTGCGGCTCCTACTTACTTGGAAGGCAAGGACGCAAAGGCTGTTGTAGACTATATGCACGAGGTTTACACGAAGTCAATCTTTGCTGACTCTGCTCGTCTGGTGAAGGCTGTTGAGTCCAAGGACGTTGCCGCATTGCAGGGTGACTTGCTTTATAAGCTGACGGATGCGAACTATAACTACTCAATGAAGCTGAATACGAGCTTGCAGAAGTATGGTCAGCAGATGGCTGAGTTGAACAAGATCTATGTAGGCGGTCTTTGCGAAATGTATGACTGGTCAAAGGCTCCCGATGCGAACTTCACGCTCCGTATGACTTACGGTCACATTTGTGATTTGAAACCTCGTGACGCGGTGCGTTATGACTGGAAGACGGTGCTCGACGGTATGTTTGAGAAGGAAAGCAAGACTGAGAGTGATTACTTCATCAACGAACGTCTGCGCAAGCTCTATGAAGCAAAGGACTTCGGTCGCTATGCACGCAAGGACGGTAAGCTCCCGACTTGTTTCCTTTCAAACAACGACATCACAGGCGGTAACTCTGGTTCGCCGATTATGAATGCAAAGGGCGAAATGATTGGTTTGGCATTTGATGGTAACATCGAGTCTTTGTCATCTGACCTCAAGTTCAACCCTGCGCTTCAGCGTTGTATCAATGTGGACATTCGCTTCGTACTCTTCATCATCGACAAGTTTGGTGGTGCAAGTTATGTACTCGACGAAATGGACATCCGCGAATAAGCTCTTAGAACTTTGTTTGGGTAAGTCGATTTGAGTAAGATAATCCATACGGGGATAGCTCTCTTTGAGTAGGACAGTTTTGATCATTCTACTGCTTAGAGAATCTCTCTCTTACTCATAACGTTTACGAACGTACTTGCCCGTTATCTAAACCAATTGAAGTGCGCACTTCTTTTAAAGGGAGTGCGCACTTTTGTTTTTTAAGGGAGTGGATGTGTAGGGAAAACTGTCAGGGGAAATCGCCTGACGCTTCATCCAGTATCTTTGGGTTTTCACATTCCGTTTATCCTTACTTCAATACAAAGGCGGCAGACTCCTTTTCGGGAATCTGCCGCCTTAAATTTAGACGAGCATTGAAATGCTATGCTATCTGTTCGTAATTTAGAAGTTGAGGCGAACACCTACCTGGCAGTGCCAACGTGAGAAGATGTTGTGCTTCTGAGGCTCGTTGTTCTTGTTGTATTGGAACTCAGCTACCTTGTTACCGTTAGCATCTTCCGTGAGCTTTGAAATCTTCAACGGAGCATACGTCCAGTCTACGCTGTAGTTGGCACCCCACTTCTTGTTGAGCATGTTTGCGAAGTTGATGATGTCAAACGTAAATTCGAGCTTGCCAATACCCTTCACGTTGTGGATGTGCTGGGCGAGGTGGAGGTCAATCTGATGTTCCCACTTAGACAAGTTAGAGTTGCGTTCAGCAAACTGTCCGCGGTGATCCTTGGCATAGCTGTCGTTGGCAATCCACTGACCAAACTGCTTGCGATCCTCTTCCGTCTTGAAGTTCATCTTCTGCAATTCATCTTCCGTCGGGATATAGAGGAGTGAGTTTTGTGCTTCAGAGTCACCGTTGAAGTCCGTGCTGCGGTTGTCGTTCATCACGAGGCTGTAGCGAGAGCCAGAGAAGCCGTTGTAAACTACAGCAATCGTCGTACTCATCCAACCGTTGAGGTACTTGGGTGAAGTATAGCTTGCCTGCAAGAGGATGCGGTGAGGCGTATCAAACTTAGAGAAGCCCAATTCCTTGTCAGAGTTGCTGTCGACTGAAGCATTTTTCTTCCAGTTAGACGAAGCTACTGATGACTTACCATCGTTGACAGCCTTTGCACGGCTGAAGGTGTAGCTTGCTGAAAGGTCGAGACCGAAAGCAAAACGCTTTTCGAGCTGAGCAGCAATTGAGTAAGTATAGCCCTTATTGGTATTCTTTAAATTGATGATAGAGTAGTAGTCACTCTTCGTGTTAGAATAATAAGGAGCGGCAGAAGCTTGAACACCGGGAACAGCATAGCTTTGCTTACCCGTGTTTTCGAGGGCGAGGTTTTCGAAGAACACGTTGTTCATCGTCTTAGAGTAAACACCTTCGAGGGTGAACTTCACGTCACCGGGTAACATCTGTTCGAGGGCCAAGTTTGCGCGAAGTACTTGCGGGTACTTGAAGTCCTTATCGATTGTTACGATGTCGGGGTTGTCGGCACGACCCTTACCCTGGTTATCCTTGATAGCCTGCATTGGGTTCTTACCATACTTGGCAAGTGTGGGTACATCACCTCGGTTGATCGTTGTACCCTTCATCGCCATACCCGTATTGTTGTAGGCATTAGAGAGCCATACGAAGGGCACGCGACCCGTGAAGATACCGACACCACCGCGCAACAGGGTGCGGTGCTCATTGTCTACGTACCAGTTGAAGCCGAGACGGGGAGAAACGAGTACCTTAGCACCCGGCATATCGCCTACATGTACACCAAATCCCTTCTTGTCAGAATATTCATTAAACTTCGGGTTGACCATGGGGTCGTTGAAGGTTACAGGAATGTCGATACGCAAACCGAGCGTAGCGTTGAAGTTGCGATTAACTGTCCACTTATCCTGTGCGTAGAAGCCAAACTGACCTGCTTTGAGTACCGGTGCATACTTCGTGTTACCACCCGTCACTTCAGGGTCGGTATACTTGTAAGTAAATGACTTCGGTTTGTCACTCATGAAGTCCTCGAGTGATTCATAGTCCCATGAACCGTTAGAGGCCTGAATAAAGAGGTTCTTGAGGCGGTAGAACTCGTTGTGCGTACCAAATGTAATGGTGTGGTCGCCCTTGTACCAAGCGAGGTTATCCTCAAAAGAGTAAATGTCCTGGTCGAGTTTGTTGGCACCTGAAGAATAGTCGGTACCGATGTTGGCAGTCAACAAGGACTGACCGTCAGCGCCAGCAATATCCATGATGCGCACCGTCGGTCCCTGATAAGGCACTTCGCGCTCGTCGCGTACGAAGGTTGCAGAGGCACGGAACTCATTGTAGAGGTTGTCGTTGAAGCGAGAGTTAAGTTCGGCTACAATAGAGTTCGTCTTATTCTTCTGACGATAGCTTGAACGGTTGAAGCGGTAGCTGGTTGATCCTGAACCGTACTTGTCATCGAAAGAGTCGTTGTGCTGGTAGCGCAAAGCCAGTTTGTGCTGGTCGTTGATGTTCCAGTCTATACGGGCGAGCAAGCCAAATGACTTCTGTTCGATGTCGCGCTGACCGTAGTTTTCGTTAAAGCCTGTCAGCTCGTTGTACTTGTCAGCGATTTGTTTAGCCGTAGCTTCCGTGATATACTGAGGCGTGTAGCCAGGGTATACAGCAGAGGGGTAGCTTTCCTTCTTGCCTTCTGCACTTACGAAGTAGAAGAGTTTGTCCTTGATGATTGCGCCGCCGAGGGTACCGCCATAGGTGCGGTCGAACTGCTGCGTCATGGGCATCTTCTTGTAATCGTTGAGTGCGCTGTACTTGCCGTACATGCTTTGGTTGTTGAAGAAGGTATAGGCTGAAGCATGCGTGTCGTTGGTACCCTGCTTGGTTACCACGTTGATAGCACCACCCGTAAAACCGCTCTGACGTACGTCGAAGGGAGCTACTACGACTTGCATTTCCTGGATAGCATCCATTGAAATGGGATTGGCACCTGTCTGGCCGCCGTTAGTACCTCCAGAGGAGAGACCGAATACGTCGTTCATGACCACACCGTCAATCTGGAAACTGTTGTAACGGTTGTTTGAGCCAGCAAACGTGATACCACCATCCTTATTGGTCATGGCCATCGGACTGTTCTTCACCAAGTCGTAGACGTGGCGGTTGACGGTAGGAACGTTTTCAATCTGATCGATGCTGTAGTTTTCTGCGGCACCGCCCTTTTGCTTGCGTGCACCGGTTACGGTTGCTTCGCCGAGCGTGTTGTCCTTCGGTGTGAGGTTAACGTTAATGGGCGTAGCGTTACCCAATTCAAGGTAGAGCTTGTCATAAACCTTCTCGCCATAGCCAATGTAGCTGATGCGAATGGTGTACGGACCGCCCGTACGCATACCTTGGATGGTGTAACGACCATCCTTGTTGGATGCGGCACGATAGCGCGTTCCTGAAGGATTGTGGATTGCGGTCACGGAAGCACCGATGACAGGCTGGTTGTTTTCATCCACGATCTGACCCGTAACGGCAGAGGTGGTGACTTGGGCACTGGCGCAAATAGCAAAGGCAGGAGCAGTCAGTGCAGCCAACATGATTTTGGAAAACTGTTGCATACTTCTTTTTTGAGGAGTAATTAGTAAAACAGGGTTGAAGTCTTCTATCCATTTACCGAATTTTGTTACAAAATGAGGGATGCGTAGACGTGAAAACGATAGCAGAAAGCATCCGTCAAACTGTCCCGCTGGCCAGTACTGAATAAACTACCCGATTACCCTAACCCGATACGTGAATAAAACTTGCACAAAACGCAGAGAAACGGATAAAAAACTTGTTTACACTGCAAAAGTACTGCCAATATTTCGTATAACAGAGATGATATGGTTACGTTTCAACTAATTTCTATAGAATATTTAAGAGTGGACACTATACGGCACAAATTGGAGGGGGCAAACGGTGTTTGGGATGGGTAAAAGTTGTCGAATGGTGTGTATAGCTTCCTTCTTTGGGTCGTTCGATTACAAAAAAGCGGCGAAGCAGTAGCGTAGTAGCTACTCCTTCGCCGTTTATGCATTCACTTGGTGTGGGTGCCAAGTTTCGGATCGTTAGAAGCTAACCGTACCCAAGTTGCGGTCAACGAGGATACCGTCCTTCATCTTCAAGTTGTACTTACCTGCCTTCTTGGCGCGGAACTTAATCACGAAGAGTTCCGGACTTCCTTCTTCGAGCAAGAAGTTGTTGCCGCGGTTGACAAAGGTCGGATAGAGTGCCTTGACACCATTGGTGTGCAAGCGGTCGTAGGTCAAGTTCACCATTTCCTTCATACCCTTGAGTTCGGTGCCGAGGTACTCGAATTCGTCGGTATTGTAAGGCAGTGCGAAGCTGAGGCCGTTGACAGCATGGAGATCCTTACCCGTTACGGTGATTTCCACTACATCGCCTGCAGCGTAAGCCTTCTTGTTGGGCGTAAGTACCAAACTTCCTGTTACTTGATCGTTGTTGTTAGCTACACCACCGTCAAGTTCTACGGTTACACAGGAGATGTCGTAAGCGTCAATCAAACCATTCTTGTTGATGTCGCCCGCGCTGACGTAGTCAAAGTCGCCATCGCCCTTACGCAGACCGGTATAGTTCATGTAGGACGTGAGGTCGTTGTCGTCAATGCGCTTGTCGTGGTTGATGTCACCCTGGAGGAAAGGTTCGGTTCCTTCCTGACGGAAGATGTACATCTCGCGGCCTGAAGCAAAGTTGCCTACAGCCTGGTCTACGTGCATCTTGAGGTAGCGCACTTCGGGATTGCCTGCAAAGCGGATGGTCTGTGTCTTACCATCGGTTGCCCAAGTGAAGGCCTCGGGCTGGCTCCAGTGTTGACGATCCGTACTGTAAGAGAGTGTACCCTTGATGAGCGTACCGTTGCCACCATCCTCACGCGGAAGGTATTCGAGACGATCGAGCTTGTTGACCGAACGGAGGTCGATGGTCATGTCGAACGGAATGGCTTCGCCCTTACCCCACTTCGAATGCCACATAGACTTTTCGTCAAAGTCGAAGAGCTTGTTGATGTCATTGCCCGGCTGGTTCTCGCAGGTAGTTTGAGCCTTGATGTCGCGTACAGCGAGTTCGAGCGGGTTGCTCAAAGTCGTAGCAGATACGGTGTTCCAATCAGAGTGGCCGTCCTTGTTAACTGAACGAACCTTGAAGGAATAAGTCGTTTCGGGTTTCAGACCGTCGAAGGTGAACTTTGTATCGCGGATGGTCGAATAGAGCATACCTTCAAACTCTACTTCATAGTAGTCAGCATTGGCTACCTTATCCCAAGTGGGAGTGAGGTCGAAGATGCCGATACTCTTTTCGGTGAAGCTAGCCTTCGGAGCCGTAAGGGCACCCGATTGTGTGCGCAAGCGGTCAGCCGGTGCAAAGGTAAAGCCATTGACCGTCACATTGACACCATTTTCGCTAACGTTGGTCTTAGCCAACTTGACGAGCAATTGTGCATTCTTGGTGATGACCTTCTTAGCAGCTTCAGAACCTGGTGTTGAGAAGCGGTTGAGGTTGGGAGCAGCGTGGTAGAAGTAAACATTCTCTCCCTTTTCGAAGGCTTCGAGTGAAGTCACTTCCTGGAGCTTAATACTCTTCTTACCCACCTTGGCAACTACCTTCTTGGGAGCAGCAGTAACGTTGATGCGGAACTCTGTCAGCTTGTTGAGTTCGTTGCCGGTAAAGTTGCCGATAGCCGGTTCTACCTGGATGGTCAGTTTATCCTTTTCTACTTGCGTAGTCAGGGCTGTACGCATGCTTTGACCACTGAGGTAGGCTTGAGTCTTACCGTCGTCGTCGTATTCCGTAAATTGCGTGCCTTCTGCAGCATAGATTTCGTAAGCGCGGTAGTCCTTACGGATTTCAGACGGTGTGTTGTTGGGGTTGGTCATGGGGATGATTGCATCAGCCTTGACAAATACGGGAAGTTTCCAGATGGGAGCTTCGTAATTGTTGATAATGCGTCCGCCGCTGTATACATCGCCATTGTAATAGTCAACCCAGTTTCCTTCGGGTAAGTAGATACCGTTACGGATGTCATTGCCTTCCTTGTCCATTTGCGTGTCCTTATAGATAGGCGCTACGAGGAAGCTCGGACCGAAGAGGAACTGATATTGCGTAGCTGTGCCCAGCGTATAGTCGTTGGGATAGTCAAGGAACATGGCGCGAACCATCGGCTTGCCGTCTACAGCCTCGCGTGCGATGGTGTAAGTGTAAGGCATGAGTTCGCTCTTCAATTTCAAGTACGAGCGGTTGATGCTGGTAGCGGGTTCACCCAATACTTCCGGATATTTCGGATTTGAACCCCAACCATCCATGTTGAGTTCCATTGGGGTAAAGGTCTTCCACTGGAATTCACGGACATTGACTGGTATGTTTTTGCCACCAAAGATACCGTCGACATCCGAAGTGATGTTGGGCTGGCCTGAAAGTCCAGAACCGATGAAGGTCGGGATGTGGAAACGGATATATTCCCAGTCACCACCCGTTTGGTCACCACTCCAGATACCGGCATAGCGCTGTGTACCAGCCCAGCCGTCGAGTGAAATGATAAAGGGACGGGCATTTGAACCATAATAAGGCATGATTTCACCTACATCAGCCACACCGTTAAGGCCGAACGAGTAACCGGCACCTACCCAAGCTACGTCCGTCTTGAGTACACGTACTCCGGCATCGCGTACTTCCTTGACAATGTCACGTTGAAGCAAGGCCTCGATACCTTCCTTCGGATGAAGGTCACTCTGTGTCCAAAGACCAATTTCTACACCTTTCGAACGGGCATAGTCACCAAACTCCTTGAGGTTTTGGATGTTGCCGTCGAGTGTGGAGGTCTGGCCATAACCTGCTCCGTAACCATCGTTGGGGAGGAACCAGCCGAGAGGCATGTCGTTCTTGAAGTAACGGTCGATGGCAGCACGTGCAGAGAACTGGTAGTTGTTTTTCTCGCCGTTTAGGCTTTCCTTGATACCACCATTGTCTTTTTGGCTTTCGTTGTAACGCTTGCCGTCTTCATAGAGCATAAAACCCTTCGGATCTTCCTTCCAGTAGTCGCGGTTGTAAGCGTTGAGGTGACCCTGATAGAAACCAAACTTGGGGAGCAATACGGGATTACCCGTGAGTTGGTAGAAGTCGTTAAGCAGTTCGACGGGTTTCTCATTGACCATGATGAAGGCGTCGAGGTAAGCTTCCTGGTGTGAGAGAATCACCTTGCCTGCTTCGGTTGCACCGAAGTCATAGCGACCAGGCTTGAACGTATGCCACAACAGACCGTAGCCCTTCGTACTCCAATAGAAAGGAGTCGGTGAGGCAACACCACCATCCACCCAGTTGTTGGTGTTTTCAATGGCAATCGCCTTTCCCTTATGTGAGAAGCGTCCGTTTTGCACGCCACCGCCGTAGAAATATTCGTTGTCACGAGCCTTAAATGTCAGGGTAGTTCCATTCTTGTCGAAGGCAACAGGAGCAACACTTTCGATAACAGCTTTGCCCGTGCGCTTGTTGGTGACAGTCATCAAGCCGTTACGCTTGTCTAAACTCACACAGATTTTATCAGTTGCAATTTGGATGGTTGCATTGTCTGTTTGAACGTCTACTCCCATTGTAGCGCGACGTGCTGAATTGGCCAGAATAGTTGCAGGAGGGGTGGCCTGTGGGTCGCGAACGATGCCGCCTTTGTCGTCACGGAAAAGGCGGAAGATGTTTTCGCCGTAGAAATCCATTGTCAGGCGTTTGCCGTCTGCATAGGTAATTTCTACTGTCGTAGGATTGATCTTTTCAGCTTTGCTGATGGGGTGATTGACAGCGTCCTGCTGCTGGGTAATGCCTGCCGCCAGCGGGAGAGCTTGAGCAGTTTGGTTACCAAAGGTCAAACCCGCTACGGCAAGAGGCAATGCCATTACCAATGTAGCGCGTGACTTGTTTTTCTTTTGTTTACTCATAAGAATAAATCGATAGGTTGCTTGATAAATGAGAAGCAAATGGAAAGATTGGAGAAGGAACCACAGCCGTGTTTAGCTTCTTTATGGGAACAAGCAGGTTTTGTGGCTGTGATCCTATTGAAAATTCGCAACAAAAGTACTTATTTCTTGATAAGAAAAGGGAGTTTCACTACGCTGAAACTCCCTTTTCCAAAAGCTTTTTAATAACCCAACCCCTCAAGTAGGAAAGCAATAACCACTAAGAGGGCAAAGGTTAGCATGTTGCGTGAGGTAAAACCAAGGATGCGGTTGAGCGCACGCCCTTGATGGATTTGTACCATCTTGCGCCAGGTAAGGTAATGAGGCAAGAGGTAAAATAAGGGCAAGATGGCTACCCATAGATGTCCGTAAAGAGCTATCATAGCCACAGCGATATAGCCTGCTATGCCTTGTAGCAAATAGAAGAGCGAACCAAACTTTTCACCCCACACGACAATGAGGGTACGTTTGCCGCTGAGGAGGTCTTGCTCACGGTCGCGGTAGTTATTGAGTACCAAAAGGGTGTCGGTTACCAGTCCACAAGCTGCTGCCAACCACCAGACGGATGGGGTAAGGGTACCCGTTTGTACGTAGTAGGTGCCGCAAACGGGCACGAAGCCAAAGAAGACCCATACCAGCAGGTCGCCACAACCATTGTAGGAGAGTAGGGTCGTGTAGAGAAAAGCAAAGACCACACAAGCTAAGCCCAATCCAATCAAAACCATACCGCCATAGGGTAGCAATCCGCAACCAGTTGCGCAGGCGGCTAGCAAAGTGACGAGGATTCCTCGTTGCATTGCCTGTGGGGTGATCCATCCCTGTGCACAAGCACGTTCGGGACCCAGTCGGTCTTCGCGGTCACTCCCCTTACGGAAGTCAAAGAGGTCGTTAATAAAGTTGGCCGCAATCTGCATGAAGGCTGCAAAGAGGCAGCAAAGCAGGGCAGGCTTCCCTTGTGCTCCTCCTTCAGCATAAGCCAAAGCTGTAGCTGTGAGCACCGGGATAAGAGCGGCAGTCAGCGTTTTCGGACGGGAAGCCAAAAACCAAGCATACAGACTGTTGGGACGTGGAGCAGAAGGTTGAGGAGAAATCGGAGAGTTTTGCATGAGAAGAAAAAGAGTAGAAAGGTCGAGAGGAATGGATGATACGAACAGTAAATAACTCGCTTGGGGAGCGAATAGCCCGCTTGTTTATAAGTATTCCAGCAGTTGAACCAGCGACTTCGGGTCTTTCCAACTCCAGAAACGATCCTTCATCAGTTCCTTGAAATCTGCTTGTTTTTCTTTGCGTACAAAGGGCTTGAAGTCCGACTCATTGGCAGGAATAATTGTTCCCTGAATGCTGAAATAGTATTTGTCCATCAAGGGGATGCCGAGGTCATCGTCACGTTTGTCTTCGTTCATGTTCATGAATACATTGAAGTCCGACATTTCAAAGAAGTCCATACCCGCTCCTCCGCTTTCTTCTTCGCGGTAGCGCGTCATGTTGACGGTTGTTTTGCAGAGCAGGTAGTTGTAATCTTTCTTTGCTACTACGCGTGCCATGACAGAGTCAACCTTTACAAATTCTACGCTGTCTCCAAAGGTTACACCGAAGATGCCCTTTGTGAAAGCACGCATGATTTTGCCGTTTTCCATATACACCAAGGAGGCATCCTTGAGGTAGATGTTAGCCTTGGCTTCTACTTTTCTGCCAAACGACTGGCGTATCTTGGCATCTTGAAATTCAGGATAGAGAAATACCGAACGGCTACGTTTCACTTGTTGGCTTAATTGAGCAGAAACGGTAGAGGTACATGCCAATAGCAATGTAAAGAGAAGAATGAGTGTCTTTTGCATAAGGCGATAATGTTTAGTTGTGTGTATGAGGTGTGAGCTGTCCCAAACAGCGTGGGCAGTTGTGTTAACAGGGGTGGGGAGCTTTTTTGTGGAGTTTTCGAATGGTTGCCCCCTTTCCCCTGGAAATCACTCTTTTGTGGAACAGCTTGCTTTAGAGTCTGTTAGCGTCCCAACTTCTTGATGACAAAGTCTTTGATAAAAGCGGCCGTAGCCTCGATGCCAAGCACCGAAGAGTTGATGCAGAGATGGTAGGTACTGGCTGCTCCCCAAGTGCCCGAACTATAGAAGTTATAGAAGTCCGCACGTTCGCGGTCTCCTTTTTCCATTTTCTCAATCGCCTCTTGTTCGTTACAGCCTAAGTGTTCGCAGATGCGGCGGATGCGGTCTTCGCGATTGGCTGTGATAAAGACATTGACACAACGCGGATGATCGCGTAACACATAGTCCGCACAACGGCCAATAAAGATGCACGAATGTTCTGATGCCGCTTTACGGATGGCATCACTTTGAATGCGGAAGAGGTTCTCGTTGGACAATTCATTATGATAGAACGTATCGCCGCCTCCTACAAAGGGGATGATGTTTCCCAAGGTGCGGAAGAAGTTGTTCTTTTCGTCACTGCGTTCGAATATTTCGGGACAGAATCCACATTCTTTAGCAGCGAGGAGTAGAATCTCACGGTCATAGTAAGCAATGTCTAAATCCTGGGCAAGCCAATGTCCGATGGCACGACCGCCGCTTCCGAGCGAACGGCCGATATTGATTACATAGGGATTAGTCATAGGTTGGGGGATTTTAATGAGGTTATTATCCGAGGTTAGTTGAGGCGAAGGAGGGAGAGCTTTTTACCCCATCGCACTCGTATTCGCTTTAAATTTCTTGACCTGCATTGTCAGGAGGGTTATCGCTAGGATGGAAGCCAGTCCGTCGGCAACAGGTGCCGCGTGCCACAAACCTTCAAGCGGGTCGGAAAACACGTGGGGGAGAATTAAAATAGCGGGCACCAAGAAGATCAACTGACGGGTGAGCGAAAGAAAAATACTTTTTCCCGCGTAGCCGATACTTTGGAAGAAAGCTGTCGAAACAATCTGTATGCCCACAATAGGAAACATCATGACCAGGCATTCCAGCGCATGGGCAGCCATGGCAATCAGTTCAGGAGAATCTTTGGCAAAGAGTGTGACAATCGGAGTCGAGAAGAAGGTGCCCACGATAAATCCTAACAGGGTGATGAGGCTACCGCCAATCAAGGCGAGTTTGAGCACCTCGATTACACGATCATAGCGTTTGGCACCGAAGTTGTAGCCGGCAATGGGCTGCATGCCTTGGTTCAGTCCGATGACAACCATCACGATAAAGAGAATCAAGCGGTTGCAAATGCCAAAAGCTCCCACTGCCATGTCTCCGCCATACGTCGTCAGGCTGCGCGTCATCATCGCTGCTACAAGACAGGCACATAGGTTAATGAGAAACTGGGGCAAACCGACGAGTAGGGACTCGCGTACGATGCGCCCATCAAAGCCTAAGGTTTGTCGATCTAGGTGAACCAAATCTTTGGGATTCATAAAAAGGCGGAACTGCCAGCCCAACATCACGACCTGCGCAAGTACGGTGGCCAGAGCGGCTCCTTCAATGCCCCAGTCCCACACGAAGATAAAGATGGGAGCTAAGATGCAGTTGAGTATCACCGTGCCGAAGGTGGCATACATAGCCTTTTGCGGACGGTTCGTCGAACGGAGCATGGCGTTGAGTCCGAAGTAGAGATGCGTGATGACATTACCCAGAAGAATCACGTGCATAAAGCTACGTGCATAGGGTAAAGTGACTTCGCTGGCTCCGAAGAAACGCAGAATGGGGTCGATAAAGACAAGTAATACGATGCCCAGCAACACGCCCATGGTCAAATTCATCAACACCACGTTGCCCAGAATCTTTTGCGCTGTGCCGTAATCCTTCTGGCCCAACTTAACGCTCATCAATGTAGCCGCACCTACACCAACCATAGCACCAAAGGCAGCGGTCAATGACATGAGGGGAGCTGTGAGTGCCAATCCCATGATGGCTTCAGGGCCGACACCCTGTCCGATAAAGATGCCATCAATGACATTATAGACTGATGAAGCCGCCATAGCGACGATAGCAGGGACTGCATATTGCCACAAGAGCGGGGCAACGGGCTTTTCTGCCAATACATTAAAAGCGTTTGTTGATTGTTCCATTCGAGACGTTTATTGTGTTGCTTGAGGGACGGCATTCCCTCTGAATTGAATCGTGAGCAAAGGTAGCAAAAGTTTGATTCTCCTCTTCATTCGCTGACGAAGAGTTAGGCAAAGTAGAAGATGAACCTATTTTCTGTTTCAAGCTGTAGGATTTACCGTTTGCAGTTCTCTTTATTCAAGTCTACTTCAATCCATGAAGTATGGACGAAACAATAATAACCTTTTAGGGTTGCCTCCTGCAATAGGAAACAACCCTAAAAGGTTATAGCTCAAAAATATAGGGGCGATAATAATTGTATGAACTGCTTTAGTACCAGATTGTGAAGCCGACGGACACGGGCGTAAATGAGGGACCGAATTCCGGGTTCAGCACTTTGCATGGACTGTACTTTGCATAAACGCCCAGCATACGCCATCTGAGCGAAGCCATGAAGTCAACCGAGACGGGCTTCTGATGTACGTTGTTGCTGTGATCCTTTACACGGCGTGTAAAGCTTTCGCCTGTTTCCGTATTGGTTTCAAGTATGCTGTAACGAGATTCGACTGAAGCAAAGGTATTGAAGTTGAGAATGGTAGCCACTTGAGCCTCCCAATCCTTTGCCAGACCAAAGGTGAAGCCGAAGGGGACGGTCAGACTGAAAAGCTTGATGCGTGAACTCTTGATGTCAGTGGTGTTTTGTGGATAGGGAGAAGTGATGAGACTGCCATTGGGAGTTTGCAGGAAGCGCGTGCGTCCGGTCATACGGAAATTGCGCCAGTTGAAGCCCAATCCCACACTGAAGTGATGTTTGCGATTGTTGGTTTTGACGCAGTAGCCGGGACCTTGAAATCCTATTTCGTAAGACGAAGCCATGTCAATCTTCATTCCTTTCGGTGCGTTAAGCGCATTGACAAATCCGAAGTGAAAACCACCAAAGGTCAACATCGTTCGGCTCTCCTTACCAGAGCCTTTCTTATTCAACGATAAAGAGAAGTCCCAGCGTGTGGCGCGTTCGTGCATTGTGGTGAGCTGGTTCTTGCCTGTTTGTACATCGAGGTCGAACAGATAGTCGGGATTGTCTTCCTTGCCGCGAATCGTGATGTGCGTGACCGAATCGCTTTCGGTTACGATGACGCTGTCGGGACGTATGACTTTTACAATGGTGTCGTTGGGAGTGGACACTGCGCTTTGAGTGATGGTTGGGGTGTTGTTTGAATTATTGGTAACTGTTTGCGCAAAGAGGGGTGCTGCAGCTGGAAAAGAAACGGCGGTCAGCAATGAGAGGAGAATCGATTTCATAACTAAAAAGGAGATTTTGTAGAACATGAAATTAGAAAAAGGAATGAAAGTGAGAGGATGTTACCGTGCAAACGATTTTTTCAGTTCGTCGAGTGAGGCTTTGCCCTCCATGTAGATGAGTGTGATGTTGGCTTTGCGTGAGTTGGCTGGGTTGAGCGAGTTATTTCGATAAAAGAGGTAGCAGTTCAGTCCTTTGAGAGGCTGTAGCTGGAAGAATCCGTAGTAGAGTCGCTTCCCTTTTCGGCCAGTCTCCTTGTCTATGGCTTTGCTGCCGTCAGCTGTCACAGCCTTTTCTATTTCGGCTATGTTAATAGATTGTGTGGGCAATGTCAAACTGCGGAAGAGCATCAGGTTGTATGGTTTCAGTCGTTTGCCCTTCATCAGGATTTCGGTTGCTTCCTTCTGCTTACCGTAGTCGCTGCCAAAGAAATGTCCCACCTGCAAGTGCTTCTGCGCCATGAGTGGCAGACTGCAGAGGTAGAAGAGCAGGATAAGGAGCGTGTGTTTATATCTCATACCAAATAGAATTATCAGATTCTGTAGCACCGCTTATTCGAGCGGTTCGAACATGTTTGACATTTGTTCTTCGATGGGTGAAGTATGATCGTGAGGCATATCCATTTGCTGTAGTACATCGTGCATGGCTTTTTCCACCCGTTCGTGGTCTGTGACCTTTTGTCCGTTGATGTAGGCAATGCAAAGGTTGTTTTCATGGCGAAGGTAACTTGTTGTAGCTACTCCCGCTATCAGCAGAAACGATGCCGCTACAGCCGTGTGCTTGACTAGGACAGAGAAACTGGTGTGAATGCGTTTGTGTTGATGTTTATGCTTAGAGACGGTGACTGCATGGGGAGGGCAAAGTGCAACACCCATGACAGCTCGTACATCGTTGAATCGGCTATCAGCATTTTCGGCTGTCAGAATGAAGTCTCTGAGTCGTTCCTCTTCTTCTTCTGAAGTTTGCGCTTCAAAGTAGCGGTCTGCCAACCGTAAGGCTTCTTCGGGGGTGAGTTGAGTGTTTGACTTTTTCATAATCTGGAATCGTTAGGGATGTATGCTGATACGAAAGATGTGGAAAACTATCGTGCATGGTGTTCGTGGTACAGGTCGCGGACTATTTTTCTTGCCCTTGAGAGTTGCATGCGGACGGCTGTACTCTGCATGTCGAGCCGTTGTGCAATTTCATCGTAGGGCATATTCTCACCGTCGCGCAGATGCAGGATTTCCTGTTGTAGTGGAGTGAGTCGTTCCGCTACAATCTGCATGACTTCGCGGTACTTTTCCTCCACTTCGTTTTCGTCTGTCGGTTCGGGTGAGGTGTCGTCGCAGTGATCGTCCCATTCCACTTCAGGTGAAGCCTGCCTTCGTCTCACGCGGTCTATGCTGAGGTTACGTACTGCCACCGTGAGCAGTGCAGCCGCTTCGTCCCTGTTTTGCAGTCCGTCGCGTTTGTTCCACAGCTTGACAAAGGCATCCTGCAGCGCATCTTTTGCATCGTCCGTGTTTCCCGTCAGGCCGGTAGCCATGCGAACCAAGCCTTTATGCAACCTTTCGAAGGCAGTGAGAAGCGGATTTTTGTCAGTAGGTTGAGCCATCAGAACTGAAGGTTGTTTGATTAGATAACGCACAGAGTGCAGATTTGTAACAGCTTGGGGCTGTTTTTTTTGAACGCATTCCTATAAAAGAAAGAGGACGTTTCCTACGGGGAGACGTCCTCTTTGATTAAATATAGATGTTCAGACGAGGTCGTGAACAGGGAGTTTAGTCCTCAATCAGGTTCTTACCCGTCATGTCGGCAGGCTGTTCGAGACCCATGATGTGGAGAATCGAAGGAGCTACGTCTGCCAGTACACCGTTCTGTACCTTAGCCTGCTTGTTTTCCGTTACGTAGATGAAGGGAACGGGGTTGAGCGAGTGAGCCGTGTTAGCCGAACCGTCTTCGTTGATGGCGTTGTCAGCATTGCCGTGGTCTGCAATGATGATGGTTTCGTAACCCGTTTCGTTGGCAGCCGTTACGACCTCGTTTACACAAGCGTCAACAGCCTTCACTGCCTTTTCGATAGCAGCGTAGATACCCGTGTGGCCTACCATATCACCGTTTGCGAAGTTCACAACGATAAAGTCATACTTATCTTCCTTGATAGCGGCAACGAGTTTGTCCTTCACTTCGAAAGCAGACATTTCGGGCTTGAGGTCATAGGTTGCAACCTTGGGAGAAGCTACGAGGATACGTTCCTCACCCTCGTACGGAGTTTCGCGACCACCGTTGAAGAAGAAGGTTACGTGAGCATACTTCTCCGTTTCAGCCGTGTGAAGCTGCTTCAAACCCTTGCTGGCGAGGTATTCGCCGAGCGTGTTCTGCACGTTTTCTTTGGGGAAAAGGATGTGTACACCCTGGAACGAAGCATCGTACGGAGTCATGCAGTAGAACTGCAGACCGGGAATGGTGTGCATACCTTCTTCGGGCATATCCTGCTGCGTGAGTACCACGGTCAGCTCCTTTGCACGGTCGTTACGGTAGTTGAAGAAGATAACCACGTCGCCTTCTTGGATACGTCCGTCTACGTTTGCATTAACGAGCGGTTCCATGAATTCGTCCGTGTTCTTGTGCTCCTCAGAGTCAGAGTCGTAGCAGCTCTGTACGCCTTCAGCCATGTTTGTCACGGCGCGTCCCTTGCCTTCTACGAGCTGATCGTAAGCCACCTTGACGCGGTTCCAACGCTTATCACGGTCCATTGCATAGAAGCGTCCGATGATAGAAGCGATGTGTGCACCGTTAGCGTCACAGACTTTCTGAAGATCTTCGATGAAGCCCTTACCACTCTTGGGGTCCGTATCACGGCCGTCCATGAAGCAGTGTACAAACGTCTTGTCAGCTACGCCATATTCCTTAGCAATTTCAACGAGCTTGAAGAGGTGATCGAGTGAAGAGTGCACACCGCCCGTAGAGGTCAGACCCATGAGGTGAAGGCCCTTGCCATTCTTCTTGGCATATTCGTATGCAGAAACCACTTCGGGGTTCTGGAGGATAGAGCCGTCAGCGCAAGCACGGTTGATTTTTACCAAGTCCTGGTAAACGATGCGACCTGCACCAATGTTGAGGTGACCTACCTCTGAGTTACCCATCTGTCCGTCGGGCAAACCTACGTTTTCACCCGAAGCGAGCAGTTCTGAGTGAGGATACGTTGCGTTGAGGTGATCCATAAACGGAGTCGGAGTTTCGTAGATAACGTCACCGTGGTTGTGCTTACCGATGCCCCAACCATCAAGAATCATAAGAAGAGCTTTCTTAGCCATGATAAAATGTGTATTGAAAGTGATTGATATACAGTAGAGTCGCAGGCCGGCGAACGGTGTGCCCGTGTCGAAACGGCCTGCCCTTTGAGAATGAAAGCAATGGAAAGGGAAAACGCGCGGGGTGTTTCCTTTCCATTGCCTAAGTAGTGTCTGCCCTTAGTTCAGACAATATGAGAGTGAGAGGATGATTCGTTTGTCTTTTGCCTTCATCAGTTTCCAACTGTCGCCCGCCGGATTGGAGAGTGCAGCACTGTAGCCTAAACCGATTTCCCATCGCTGGTAGACGATGGAACCGTAACCACTCAGTCCCCAGTCAAACCGTTTGTACTTACCGGCTGTGAACAAATCGTGATTGGTCATCGATCCAGCTTTGTCGCCACCCCAAAGTCCTACTGCTACATAAGGACCGGCACAGAGTTTGAATGCCATCCGTTCGTTATATGCAAAACGGTAGCCCAAGCGCAACGGTAGTTCAAGGTAGTTTGCTTTCAGCTTCCAGTCAGTTTGTTTGTCGTCTCCTACAGCAAAGTTGCGGTCAATCCATCCTCGGTTAGCCAAAAGCAGGGAGGCTTCACCAAACCAGTGGCTTGCATTTTCTCCCAGTGCACAAGTTGTCTTGACACCGAGACTACCGCCCCATCGAGGCTTGTAGTTACTGGTGAAAACACCGTGTGCATTCTTAGGCTTGTCCAGCGAAGCTTCAGCTGTAACAGACCATGTCCAGCGTTGAGCCTGTGTCATGGTGCTACCGAAGCAGAGTGCATAGAGCAGGATGAAGAGAAACTTATACATAGACAGATGATTAATAAAAGCGAGTTATCAACTAATCTTTATTTACCTTCTTCAGCTTTGATTTGTTCGTTGATAGCCTTCATTTTCGCGCTGATTTCTTGAAGGTCCTCCTTGAGTCGCTCAATTTTCTTTTCAATGTCCGACACAAGAGAGTTACCCTTCTTCGAGCTGGCACGGAAGAAGCTGAGGTTGGTCTCGTAGTTTTGGATATCCTGCTTCTTAGCGTCGTAGGCAGCTTGCAACTTGGCACGTTCGCGTGTCAGTTCGTTACCGCCCTTCTCTGCCATGTTCTTGCGGAAGTTGTCCATGCGGCGACGACCGGCAGATTCATGCAAGGCATCGTAAATCTTGTCGCAGAGCTCGCGGTAGCGGCGGTACATCTTCTCCTTCTTATTGAAGGGTACGTGACCGATTTCGCCCCAACGGTTCTGAAGGTCGCGCACAGCCTGCAGTTGGTTGTCAGCCGGAGTTTCAACCAACTTCTCCAACTCAGCGAGTACAGCCTTTTTGAGTTCGAGGTTAGCCTGTTCCTCTTGCTTTACCCCCTTGTTCGCTTCGTTCTTGCGGTCGAAGAAGTAGTTGCATGCCGTGTTGAATCGCTTCCACAGTGATTCTGACAGTTTACCGTGAACGGCAGGCGTAGCCTTCCATTCCTTTTGCAATTCCACCAGCTTCGTGGTCGTGCTTCCCCAGTCCGTGCTCTCCTTGAGTGCTTCAGCCTTTTCGATCAAAGCCTTCTTAACCTCAATGTTCGCATCCTGACGTTCGCGTTGTACCTTATTAAAGGCAGTACGTGCTTGGAAGAAGCGGTCGCAAGCCATGCGGAAGCGTTCGTAGATTTCCGTGTTCACCTTACGGGGAGCAAAACCGATGCTCTTCCATTCAGCCTGAAGTCCCATTACTTCTTTTGCCACGTTTTCCCACTGGCTGCGCGTAGTCAGCTTATCGAGTTCGATTGCTTCTACCTTCTGGCAGAGTTCCGTCTTCTTCAACAAGTTTTCCTCGTCGCGCGCTTTCAAGCTTTCGAAGTGATCTTGGTGACGCTTGTTGATGACCGTAGAGGCATCTTTAAAACGCTTCCAAAGTTCTTCGCGCAATTCCTTTGCTACGGGACCCGTCTCACGGTATTCCTGGTGCAAGTTTTGGAGTTGGTGGAAAGCAGAAATCACATCGTCAACCTCAGCCAACTTTTCAGCTGCTTCGCAAAGGTGCGTCTTAATCTCCAGGTTCTTCTTGAAGTCATAGGCACGCATTTCGTGGTTAAGGCGAAGCTGGTCGTAGTACTGTTCTACGTAGAGCTGGTAATTTTTCCACAGTTCCGTAGCATTTTCAGCCGGTACCAGTTTAATCTCCTTCCATTCCGTCTGGAGTTGCTTCACTTCGTCGTAGCCTTTGTCAGCCTCTTCGGGTGAATTGGCAAGCGTCTTGATGCGTTCGATGATTTCGAGCTTACGCTTCAAGTTCTCCTGCTTTTGCTGTTCGAGTTCTTCAGCTGCCTTTTGGCGGAGTTCGCGTACCAAGGCATATTGTGCCTTAAAGTTCTCCTCGTCAGCATCGGGAGCGGGTATAAAGTCTTCAGCCGCACCGCCGTTGGCAATAAATTGTTCGCGTGCAGCCACTACGTCAGCGTTTTGAAAACGGTAGTAGAGCATTTTGAGTCGTTCGAGTCGTCCTCGTTCGACCTCACCGTTATTGTAAACGATTTCCTTCAGTTGGGCAATCACACCTGCCTTATCTGTAGGTTCAGGCATTTCGGCAAGCGTTTGGTTTTCGGTTGCGTTTTCTTCTACATTCGGAGTACTTACGATGGTTTCGTCCACTTCCGTAGTGTTTTTGATTTCGTCCATAATTGATTTGGGATCAGTGCGAATGAAATGATGGGCTGGGTTTCGCCTTTCGAAAAAGGCTGCTACCCTGTTCGTTTGAAGGGAAAGGCGTGTCACGTTCGAAAGCTTACAGGCAAATGTGTGGGTGACAAGGTTTCCGCTTCCCGATAGTGTTTATAATTTAGGTAGGCAAATGAAGTTATTTTTCTTCTTACTGCCAAATATTTCTTTTGTTAAGTAGGTATTCAAAAGGATGGTATCATAGAAATGCGTCGTTTTGAACACCCCGCTGATTGTGTTTGTTGTCGCTACACAGCTCAATTTAAATCCATGTTTTCAGTCGGAACAGCCCGTAGAACAGTCCCGTGATGACAATCGAAAGGATGATGACAATGGGGAATCCCCACCAGTTGTCTTCCAATCCGCTGACGAGGTTCATACCAAAGATACTGGCTATCAACGTCGGGAACATCAGGATAATGGAGACAGAAGTCATCTGCTTCATCACGCTTGCCATGTTGTTGTTGATAATGCTGGCGTAGGTCTCCATCGTCGAGTCCAAGATGTTTGTATAGATGTTGGTCGTTTCGCGGGCCTGATTCATCTCGATGTTTACATCTTCGATCAAGTCGGCATCGAGTTCGTCGACGGGTAGTTTAAACTTCAGCTTCGATAGTAGCGTCTCGTTGCCACGAATCGACGTAATAAAGTACGTGAGGCTGTCTTGCAGTCTGGATAACCCAATTAAGTCTTCGTTATCAATCTGTCGGTCCAGGTTGCGTTTCGCCTCTTCGATCAGCACATTGATTTGCTTCAGGCGTTTCAGGTACCATACGGCCGACGAGAGAAACAGGCGGAACACCAGGTCTACAGAGTCCGTAAAACCTTGATTGCGTTTTTGCTGGTACGAAACGAAGTCAATCATCATGTTCGTTTCGTAGTTACATACCGTCACACAAATCCCCTTGTTGAGAATAATGCCCATCGGGATGGTTGTGTGGGGGGTACGTGACGCAACCTCTTTTACATAAGGGATACGCAGAATGATGAGCGACCATCCTTCGTCGTATTCGTAGCGCGAACGTTCATCCTTATCTCGAATGTCGTCTAAGAAGTAATCGGGGATTTTGAGCTCGTTGATGAGAAACTCTTCGTCGTCGGGGGTAGGGCAGGTAACTTGAACCCAGCAATCGGGTTCCCATTCCTCCACCGTGCGCAAGGCTTTGTTGTAATTCCAATAAGTACGCATAACCGGTCAGGCCTTTGTTGGTGTTTATCGCAGCGTGGGCGGCAACATGTAGTTTGCACAGCGTTTGTGGTGTCCCCGGTGCGAGCATGGTTTTTTGAAACCGTTGAGCCTGCCGTCGGGGTTACATCCAAACGTCTGTTTCCGCGTGATAATCGTCCATTGGGTTTAAATTCTACTTTCATGCTGACTGCGTCCTCCTGCCCGAAGGGTAAGAGGACGTGTGTCAAAAATACGGTTTGTAAACGCGGCAAAAGTACGAAAAAAATTAGTTGTGCCGCTTGTGCCGCGTTTCTTTCTGTCGGTCGTTCCAGAGCGATTTCATCGAAATGTAGAGGTCGTGACGAAATCCGATGCTCAGACATCCCCACGAAACCGCTCTTGTGTGTCTTGGTGGCTTGCAGTCAAAAAAACGGATATCTCCTACGCTTTTTTTTTAGTAATATTGGTTGATTGTTGGTATATTCTTAATACCAATATAAAGTTATGTAGAATCTGATATCTATTTTTTTGCAAAAGCAGGGTTGCCTGTTGAGATCTTGCAATTTTTATTTCAACCTTTCAGTGATTGTTATGAAACGATTCTTAGACAACGAAGTACTCAAGTAAAAAGCAGGGTGTTGTCTTTTCGGTTATTGGCTCCGTGCATGCCATGCCTGGATGACGCTGTCGAAACAGACAGTGGCATCTAAAGCATAGAGAGACAGTACAAGCAGCGCACTGAGTACAAGCAAGGTAAAGAGTATCATTCCTGTAATGAAATAACTCGTCTTTTCGGGAACCCAGCAATCGATGGCTAAACGCACGAGTCGAACGGCTAAAAACAGGTAGCATCCTATCGCTGCAAGCGAAAACATAACGTGGCTTACTTCCGTTTTAACTGCTTTTGCCCATCCTGCTTTGCTTATGATCTCGCCTGCGAAGGTGCAGGCTATCAATAGAAAGAGAGGAATCGCATAGATGGGGTGGGTTAAAATCGGAACGAAGCCTTTGAGGAATTTCCCCAACCAGTTTGGCTTAGAGGTTTTCTTTTTGCTGTTTAGGGATTGCTGGATGGATGTATTTCTCTTCATATTAAAAGCTTCTTGTTTGCGGGCAAAAATACGTTTTGTGTAAGAATTATCGTTTCTCTGACGGGCGAAAGTCTTCATTCAATCAAATAAAGGTTTCTGCTAATGCGCAGAAATCCTTTTAAGGTGCTAAATGCGTTTCTGACAATGCGCAGAAACCCTTTTAGGATGCTAAATGCGTTTCTGACAGGGCGCAGAAACCCTTTTAGGTTGGTAAATGCGTTTCTGACAAGACGCAGAAACCCTTTTAGGAAGCTAAATGCGTTTCTGATAAGACGCAGAACTCCTTTTAGGGTGACAATTGTATTTCTGCTAACGTGCAAAAGGCCTCTTCGTATGAAGAAGGGTTTTGCGGAAGGAAAGGGGGAGTTGGTTGCGGCGTTCTATAGGACTTAATGTTTCTTCGATGGGGTGTCGCTTTATTTGAAGGGGTGTTCTATTAATTACAGTTCGGGAGTCTAGGAGTTTGAAGGTTTATTCATCAAGCCAATGACTTTCAACCTACCCTCTTCCGCCTTCAACTCATCAACTGATAATTAATAGAACCGGCTTTAAACAACTGGTTGTGGTCTGTTCCGCTCTTTTGTGTTCAGTTTTCATCGTATTATAGTAATCACCCCTTCCTGTTTTCAGTAAGAGTGGAGTCTCTGTTGAGCGGGGAGGGGCTGCATGTATGAAAACAAAAAAGGTCTTCATTGCTGAAGACCTTCTTGTGGTGATTCGCTTGGGGTTCGAACCCAAGACCCCAACATTAAAAGTGTTGTGCTCTACCAGCTGAGCTAGCGAATCAAACCTGTATTGCTGTTAAGCGAGTGCAAAGGTAGTGACTTGTGTCAGAACTGCCAAATTATTCGTCATCTTTTTTTGATTTTCCTCGATTTTCTTTGTCCTTTGGGTTGTTTTCGCCTTTCTTGAATGTGGCTGTAGCCATGTTCTCCAGGTGTTTGGACAATAATTCGTTGGGGCTGACGTGGGGTGGTTCCTCCACATAGATACCCGCTTCCTTTTCAGCCTTTACCGCTTCCTCGTCGAGGTGTTCGGCGATCGGCTTCTCGGTGCCGATGACGTATCTCCTATAATAAGTAATGAGTAGCGTCGTAACGGGAAGGGCCAAAATTAGTCCGATGATGCCAAAGGCATAGCCCCATACCGAAAGGGCGAGCAGGATGATGGCGGGGCGCAATCCCATGATCTTTCCCATGATGCGCGGGGTGAAGATGGTGTCTTGTAATATTTGAACCACGATGTAGACCAGTAAAACCAGACAAAGTAACCACCAGAAGTTTTCGCCCGTTTCAGCAGCATGGAGAAGTGCGAGCAATGTGGCAGGAATAAAGCCTGCTACTTGCAGGTAGGGAACGAAGCTGATGACGCCGATGAGGCACCCCAAACCCATCGGCATGGGGAAACCGATGAGCATGAAACCAATGGAGAACATGACGCAGTTGCTCAGTGCAACCAATGCCTGTCCCCGGAAGTAGCCAGCCATGTAGTGTTCGATGTCAGCCACAAGTTGTACCGCAAATTTGCGGTTGCCTTCGGGTACAAAGTGTATCCAGCCGTTGGCATACTTTTCGTAGTCAGTCAGCAAAAAGAGCAGGTAGAGCAGGGCAATGAGCGATGCGGCGAGGTTGATAATAATGCCCGCCGTACTCCAAAGTACGGCCCACATCTTCGGCACCGTGTTCTTGATGGCACTGATGATGTCCTTCTGTTGCAGGAGGTTTTCGACCTGGTATTCGTTGGCATGCTTTTGCAGAAAGTGCTGCATGGGGGCGGGGATGGTCGTGTTGTCGGCACCGCGCTGGATGTAGTCGAGTGCCACGTCCTTGAGGTGACCCAGTTCGGAAATCATGGGTGGAACAACCAGGTAGAAGAAGCCGCCGATGGTACCAAAGGTGAGCAACAGGGTGAGCGTGATGGCAATCGGACGATTGTGGCAACGCTTCTGCAGGAAGTTGACCAGGGGATAGAGTAGGTAGGCTGCTACCCAGGCGACAAAGAAGGGAATCAGGACACCACTCAGGTAATAGAGCAAGGCACAGAAGCCGCCAACCATAAGCAAAACGATGACTCCTCGGATAAAGCGGTCGAAGGTGATAGGAGTTTGACCTCCCACTTTAAAACTGTTCATAGAAAGTATGTGTGAATATAGAGTGCAGAAAGATGATATCCCCTGTATGCTCGGTTCTCCCGGTAGATAAACGTTTGTTTCTGTCTGGGGTTACAGAAAATCAGGGTGATACCTCCTCGCTAAACACACCCGCTTGGGCTAAAATTGCACGCAAGAAGGTGGAACGAGCAAAATTATCCATTCTCTGTTGAAAAAGGGCCATTCGATATTCGTTTTTGTTTGTCTGCACGTAACTTTGCTCTATATTTGCACCATGGGAACATTGTATTTAGTGCCTACTCCGGTAGGTAATTTAGAGGACATTACCCTTCGTGCCCTTCGTATATTGAAAGAGGCAGACTTGGTGTTGGCGGAGGATACGCGCACCTCGGGAATGCTTCTGAAACATTATGAAATCAAGAACCAACTGGTCTCGCATCATAAGTTTAATGAGCATCAGACGGCCGAGAGCTTTGCTGCCCGCATGGCGGCGGGCGAAGTGATGGCTTTGATTTCAGATGCGGGTACGCCCGCCATCTCCGACCCGGGCTTTATGTTGGTGCGGGCCTGTGTGGCCAGGGGCGTAACGGTGCAATGTCTGCCGGGTGCCACAGCCTTTGTGCCGGCACTGGTATCCTCGGGTTTGCCCTGCGAACGCTTTACCTTTGAGGGCTTTTTGCCTCAGAAGAAAGGGCGCAATACGCGTTTGGAGTCGCTGAAGGAAGAAACACGCACGATGATTTTCTACGAATCGCCCTATCGGGTAGTCAAGACTTTGGGACAGTTTGTCGAAACTTTCGGACCCGAACGTCGCTGTTCCGCTTGTCGTGAAATCTCCAAGTTGCATGAAGAAAGTGTGCGCGGCACCTTGGCTGAGGTGTTGGCTCACTTTACCGAAACCGAACCGCGCGGTGAGTTCGTTATCGTCGTGGAAGGTTGCGAACCGCCTAAGAAACAAAAACAATCCAAGCAAAAACAAAACAATTCATTTGACTAAGAAGCGCACAGGCGTTCTAAAGTCCTAATTGTAACGCACTTATGAAAAAGACTTTTGTATGGCTGGTAGCAGCATGTATGTTGTCTACCGCATTCCTTTCTTGCAGTACGAAGAAAGAAAAGGAAGCAGGGGCGAAGGATACTTCAGCCGCTACGATTGACTCGCTCCGTCAAGCGCTGACGCAATCGCAAAACGAGTCGAACGACTTGATTGAAATCCTCTCGCAAATTCAAGACGGCTTTGACCAGATCAATGAGGCCGAAGGACGTGTGAATGTGGAAAACCGTCAGGGTGAAGGTGCCAATAAGCAGGCTATTGTGGAAAACATGGCCTTTATTCAGCGCACGTTGAAGCTTAACCGCGAACTCATTTCGAACTTGCAGCAACAATTGCGTAACTCAAAACAGAGTGACAGCAAGTCGAAGGCGAAGCTGGAGGAAATGGTGAACAACTTCAACAAGCAGCTGGAGGAGAAGTCAAAGGAAATCGAAGAACTCCGTGCGCAGTTGGCACAAAAGGATATTCAGATTGCTGAACAGGCCGAGCAGATCAATACGCTCAATGAGAACGTGACCGACCTCAACCAGAAGAATGAGGAAAAAGCACGTACCGTAGCTGAGCAGGATAAGCAACTCAACACGGCCTACTACGTATTTGGTACGAAGAAGGAACTCCGCGAACAAAAGATTCTCAAGCACGGCGATGTGCTCAAGGGCAATGACTTCAATAAGGACTACTTTACCCGTATCGACTTGCGTGTAACCAAGACCATCAAACTGTACTCTAAGAGTGCCCGCTTGATGACAAATCATCCCGCAGGCTCTTATCAGTTGGAGAAGGATGCACAGGGACAATACACCTTGCGCATTACAGACCCGCAGGCCTTCTGGAGTGTAAGCAAGTATTTGGTCGTAACGGTGAAGTAACCGTATCGCTCTTTCTATAGAAATCGGCTTGCGGCATGATGCCCGCAGAGCGGAGGACGAAGAGGATATAAGAGGTCGTGCGCAGCATTATCTGTAGTCATGAACTCTTATGTCCTCTTTGTTTATGAAGTGTGACCTTCTTTTCTATCTTTCAACTCAGACAGGGCGTTTCCCTTTCATTACATTCATGCTTATGAAGCGCATCATTCTTTCCTTTTTACTCATGAGCTTCTTGATCACTTCCTGTAGCTATCGTCAGTTTAGTGCAGTGGCCACAGGCAGTTCACTCGGTGGCATGTTTGGTTCCAGTATCGGAGCGTTGTCGGGTGGTTGGCGTGGCTATCATAAAGGGGCAGTGGCTGGAATGATTGTCGGTGGGGTGGTCGGAGCGGCTGTAACGGCACCGCGTGAGGACACACCGACTCGTGAAGAGCCTGCCTATAGGGACGACGACCGTTATCTTGAACCCGATGAAGTAGCGTACGGTTCGTACAACAGTCCGCGTTACCGCACTCCGAAGACAGCATCGGGAGCTTGGAATGATTTGGCAGTTACCAACTTGCGATTTCTCGATGCCAACGGGAATGAATGTCTGGACCCCAATGAGCAGGCAACGCTGGTAATGGACGTATACAATCGGGGGATTGAACCTTTGTACAACGTCACTCCCTTGATTACGTGTGAAAGCAGTCGGGTGGCGGTCTCGCCTGCAGCTACCGTCGAATCGATTCAACCGGGACAGGGCATTCGGTATAAGACTTCTATTCGTGCTTCACGGAGATTGCCCGATGAGCCGTTACTCTTTCATGTAAACTTTGGTACAGGGAAAGCGCAAGTACGAGCTAAGTCTTTCCGCATTCGTACCGGGGCTTGAGTTGATTACGTGATTCCGTTCAGTCTGGCCCTATTGTAAGTTTGTTGATAGGGGCCGGACTTGGAATTGTACTTGTATGAACCACGGACTACACGGAAGTATTGGAATGTAATGGATTCGGTGGAAGAAAAGGGACTTCTCGCTTTCTGTGCATTCTGTGGTTGAGAATATTCAGTCATTTATTTCATCACATAAATATCATATCGTGCTAACCCATCACAAAGCTATTCTACGTTTAGGTATTCCTATTGCGATAGGTCAATTGGGCGTTATCATCATGGGCTTTGCTGACACCATGATGGTAGGTCGGTACAGTACCGACGCCTTGGCTGCCGCTTCGTTTGTCAACAGTGTTATGAACCTCATCACCTTCCTGCTGATGGGATACAGTTACGGACTTACTCCGTTGGTCAGCTCCCTCTTCGGACAGGGTAAACGTCAGGAAGCGGGCGGAGTCTTGAAGCAGGCACTTGCCTGTAATTTGCTCTTTGCTCTCTTCCTCATGGCAATCATGGCTACAGGGTATTTCTTCCTTGACCGCATGGGGCAGCCCTCTCAACTGTTGCCGTTGATTCGTCCTTACTATCTGGTGATGTTGGTTTCCCTCTTCTTTGTAGCTCTGTTCAATGCGTTGCGCCAGTTTACTGATGGCATTACCGATACTTCGACTGCCATGTGGGCATTGTTAACGGGTAACGTGTTTAATATTGTCGGTAACTACTTCTTGATTTATGGTATTGGGCCTTTCCCCGAATTGGGATTGGTCGGTGCCGGACTGAGTACGCTGTTTTCACGTATCTTGGTGCCCGTAATACTATTGGCCGTGTTGCTTTATCGCAAACGGTATGCCATCTATCGACAAGGCATACGCCTGACCCCTTTGCGTGGTTCTGAAATGCGTTACATCAATCGTCAGTCCCTTCCCATCTCGTTGCAAATGGGTATGGAAAGCGGTTCGTTTACCTTTAGTGGAATCATGGCCGGTTGGCTGGGTGCTGTCGATTTGGCAACTTTCCAGGTCATGGTAACTGTAAGTACGTTAGGCTTCTTGTTCTACTATAGTTTCGGTGCTGGACTAAGCATCCGCGTTGCCGCCTTCTACGGCCAGCGAGATTGGACTCAGGTGCGTTTGGCAACAAGAGCGGGATGTCACATCCTATTGGCTATGGCCGCTTGCTCTTCGTTGATATTCCTCTTGTTTGGTGAGCAGTTGATTCACCTCTTTACGTCAGATGCCTTGGTTGTAGCCCTTGCCGTTAGCCTGATTCCGCCACTTATTCTTTACCAATTGGGGGATGCCATGCAAATATGTTTTGCCAACGCACTTCGCGGCACTTCACACGTGATGTCCATGATGTGGATAGCCTTTATTAGTTACATTGTGGTCAACATTCCGGTTGGCTACCTCTTTGCCTTCCCCATGAAGATGGGTAGCTACGGTTTGTTCCTAGCTTTCAGCAGTGGACTATTTGTTGCGGCCGGTTTATTCTGTTATCATTACCGCAAGGTGATGCGTCAGGTACAGGCAGGGTAGGGAAGGTGTTGATTAAACGGTCAGCCTATATTCTGACTCTACTAAACTATAATCGGAGACGAACCTCATTCTTGTAGGTTCGCCTCCGATTGTTGTTTATGGAGAACGGGGGACGATGCCTTATGGTGTTAGTTTTTGTTGGTAAGCTGAGAAGGCGCGGTCAACTTCCTCCATTGGAATGTTGAGTTGCATCAGCTGTTTGAAGAAGTCGGGCAGAACTTCATCAATAAATCGCTGCTTCCGTTCTTTGAGAATGATGGTTTGAGCATCCGTGCTGACGAAGTAGCCCATGCCTCGTTTGGGATAGATAATGCCTTGCCGGGCAAGGTGGTCGAACGCCTTCACGATGGTGTTGACATTGACTTCCAACAGGGCAGAGTATTCGCGTACTCCCGGAATCCGGCTTTCTGTAGGATAGGTGCCTGCCAACAGTTCGTCGCACAGACGTTCGGCTATTTGGATATAAATAGGTTGTCCGTTTTTGAAGTCCATTGCTTTATCGATTAGTTCGCAGGAAGAATTTGCGGGGAATGAGGGGAATGCGTTTGAATAGATAGTAGGAAAGGAAGGTAAATACCACTGCTATCGTGGCAGAGAACACGATGCTACCAATTTCAGAGGCACAAATACCTGGAAAATCCCAACCTATATAGTTACCGGTTTCGATGATAAAAGACGTACTGATAAAACCATAGATGAAGAGGCAACTCCAAGTAAATACATACGCGCGACGACGGAATACAGCAGAACCCAGCAAGAAGCAGGAGTAGAGCGACAGCATGCTGAGTATGAAGTTGATCATCATGCAGTTACGCTGCCATACACTCCAACGAACGGAGAGGACTATGCCCGTCCAAAAATCGAAAGTCGAGGTGATTTGCTTCCATACAAAGGGAATGATGGAATCGGTTGGTAAGGAGAGTATGAGGAACAGCCCCATTCGGATGCAGTCAGCCACGATGAAGAGTAACAAGCCAGCCAGCATGCCTCCGACTACATGGATGAGGATGCGTGAAAGGTATTTCTCTAAATTGCTTGCAGGGAGCATGAAGTAATTGATACGCTCTTCTTTGGTGGACAGACAACGGAAGGTATTGGCTACGCTGTAAGTCGTAAAGATAAAATAGACGACGAGAAAGGTGAACAGCAAATCGGAAGCATGGCGTTCGATGTCGATGGATTCGGCGTGTCCCATTTTGATTAGAACATAAACCGGGCCTAACTGGCCGCAGACCATGGCAATGAGGCCGCCTAAAAGCATGGAGAGGTAGAATTTGCGATTTTGGATGAGGTCTGTACGAAGAACCCAACCGAAGCGATGAATATCAAATTGTTTCATAGTGGTATATGCTAATTGGTGTGTGGTGTTTTAGGTTTCGATGGCTTTTCCTTCTGGGGAAAAATGCGCGTCAGATAGGCAGCTAACGTGTAAGAGTCTCGGGGAGTTTACCCTTTTGAGCACAATTGAAAAGTAATTCCAGATTGATAGGTGTTTCTACGTCGGGGTCTGTATTGAGCGTGATGACGGAGTTGCCATGAATCGACGGTTGTACATAAAGTGCATCGTCAGTCGGTTGTTGTGAACTGCGTTCCTCGAAACAGAGCGTAGCACAAATTTCAGCTGTTGAGCGGTTGAGTAATAACTGGGAACCTTCGAGCATAACCACATGGTCGAGCAACATGGCCACATCGTTTACCTGGTGAGTTGAAATAATGAGGGTTTGATCCTCACGCAAGTATTGGCTGATGACCTTGCGGAACAGGCTTTTAGACGGAATGTCCAAACCATTGGTTGGTTCGTCCATCAACAAAAGTTTCGCACCTGTTGCCAAGGCAATGCTCATGAAGACCTTTTTCTTTTGTCCCATGGAGAGCGCGCCAAGATGCATGTCTTGGTTGAGTTCAAAGTCCATAAGACACTTGTAGAGGATTTCCTCATTGAAATGGGGGTAGAAGGGGGCATGAAGCTGTACATATTGGCGGAGTGAAATGGGAGGCAATGAAAACTCTTCGGGAACCAAAAACATTTCTCGAAGCATTTCGGGCTGACGTTCGAGTACATTCATACCTTCGAAAGCAACGTGTCCCTTTTGGGTACGTAATAAGCCGCTCATAATATAGAGCAATGTGCTTTTGCCCGTACCGTTTTTACCTAAGAGTCCGTAGATGTGTCCCTGCTTAAAAGTCAGGGAGAAGTCCTGAAAGACGGGAGCTAACCGTCTCCCGTAGGAGTAAGTGATGTGTTGAACTGCTAACATAGAAATAAGTATTAGTGTAATACATTGCTATTACACCGCAAAAGTATGACGCGGTATTGAATTGACCAAATGTTCAGACAGAAATTTGTATGTTGGGGTAAGTATGGGGAAAAGTGTGAAGCGAGGGCTCATTGCTATTTATCCCTCAAAATAGGGAGTATTCTGTACCCAGAATGGGGGATTATCGTAGACGGATGACGGCAATTTATATGTTCTACAATAGGAAAATGAAAAAAAAGGGGAGAATGTTTGGTATGTAATTAAAATCTCCATACTTTTGCGCCGTAATCAAATTTGTAATTATTACAACTGTGTTAAAATGAATCCAAGTGACTCTTTAGACTGTCTCACGCTTCATGGTATCAAGCCCTCTGCCAATCGGATGGCCGTGCTGGAATATCTGATGGCTCATCCCACACACCCTACTGTCGATGAAATCTATGAGGGGTTACGCGGCTCGATGCCGACTTTGTCGAAGACCACAGTCTACAATGCATTGCGCCTGATGGTTGAGCATCGTGCCATTCGTCAGTTGCACACAGCAGATCGTCAGCTTTGCTACGACGCAGACACTTCGGATCATGCACACTTTTATTGCACACAGTGTGGTCGGTTTTATGACATGAAGTTGCGCTATCATGCTTTAGACGGAGCGGCTATCATTCCAGACAATTATTTTGTGGAGCAAACCGACCTGTATATGCAGGGTGTATGTTCAACCTGTCAGGTTAAAGGAAAAACTTTGAAGCCTGCTGGTTCGATTCCCTCTTAATTAGTCTACTATCAATCAATTCATAACAATCTAAACTCAACTCACAATGAAAAAGAAATTTATCTGCACCGTATGTGGTTATGTACATGAAGGCGAACATGCACCCGAAAAGTGCCCCCAGTGTGGCGTTCCCGCTTCTAAGTTCAAGGAACTCGACGAGTCTGCTTCTCTGACTTTCGTAGCTGAACACGAAGTAGGTGTAGCTAAGGGTTGCGACGATGAAATGATCAAGGATCTCAACGCTCACTTCAACGGTGAATGCACGGAGGTTGGTATGTACCTCGCTATGAGCCGTCAGGCTGACCGCGAAGGTTATCCCGAAATCGCAGAGGCTTTCAAGCGTTATGCTTGGGAAGAAGCTGAACACGCAGCTAAGTTTGCTGAATTACTCGGTGACGTAGTTTGGGATACGAAGACCAATCTTGAGAAGCGTATGAACGCTGAAAGCGGTGCTTGCGAAGACAAGACGCGTATCGCTAAGCGTGCGAAGGAGCTCAACCTCGATGCTATCCACGATACGGTTCACGAAATGGCTCGCGACGAAGCTCGTCACGGTCGTGGCTTCGAAGGCCTCTACAACCGCTACTTCAAGAAGTAATTTCTACTTGAAACATTAAAGCATTAAACTCAATCGGACATTCTGAATAAGTACGGCTTATCCATTAAAGAGCCTTCTATAGACTTGTTCAGAATGTCCGTTTGATTTATTCCCTCCTAATACCGACGATTTTAAATATTACAACCATGAAGGAACTCAAAGGAACCCGTACGGAACAGAATCTGGCCACTGCTTTTGCCGGTGAATCACAAGCTCACACCAAGTATTTGTATTACGCATCCAAGGCTAAGAAGGATGGTTACGTACAGATGGGCAATATTTTTGAAGAAACAGCCCGCAACGAAAAGGAGCATGCGAAGCTCTGGTTTAAGTACTTACATGGTGGCGAAGTACCTTCAACTCCGGATAATCTGGCTGATGCCGCTGCTGGTGAAAACTATGAATGGACTGATATGTATGCCACCTTTGCAAAGGAGGCACGCGAAGAAGGATTTGCTGAAATCGCTGCTAAGTTTGAGATGGTGGGTGCCATTGAAAAAGGTCATGAAGCGCGTTACCGCAAACTGTTGAAGAATATCGAGGACGAAGTCGTCTTTTCACGTGACGGTGACTGTGTATGGCAGTGTTCGAATTGCGGTCACATCGTCATTGGTAAAAAAGCCCCTGAACTTTGTCCAGTGTGCAATCATCCGAAGAGTTACTTCGAATTGCATCAAGAGAATTATTAAGTTCTGTGTTCTATTTAAAAAGCGATTCCTCGCCTATCCAAAGTTTCTGATATGCTTTGGATGGGCGAGGAATCGCTTTTTTGTGTATTGGTATATCTTTCTGGAGTGTTGAAGAGTCGAAAGGTAGAGTGGGGACTCTCTTAATAAGACCTCAACATACTGTTGCGCTGGAGAAAGAAACGAAGGGTAGGATACGTTGCAGTGATTTATTCCTTCGCTTTACCACTGCCGCAACATCCCGTTCCGTCAAAACAGTGTGTACAGAGTTTGCACTTCGGCAGACCGATAGCTTGGACTAAGGTTTCAAGCTTATTAAACTTGAGACTGGTCAAACCAAGACGTTCACGGATGGCGTCTACCATGCGTTCGTATTCAGGAGATCCCGTAGTGGCATATTTCTCCAAGTTCTTGTTAGGATCACCTTCGAGCTCATTGATAACGCGGCGCGTAATCAGTTCCAAAATACTCTTAGACGAGGTGAAACCAATATAGGGACAAGGGTAAATCAAAGGGGGACAGGCAATGCGGATGTGTACTTCGCGTGCACCGTCATCAAAGAGAACATTGACATTGTCACGCAATTGGGTACCACGCACAATGGAGTCGTCGCAGAAGAGTACACGCTTACCGCGCAACATATCGCGGTTGGCAATCAACTTCATGCGAGCCACCAACGAGCGCATTTCCTGATTGGCAGGAGTGAAAGAACGCGGCCAGGTCGGTGTGTATTTAGAGATGGCACGCTGATAAGGCTTATTCATACCCGCTGCATAACCTAAAGCCATGCCGACACCCGAATCAGGGATGCCACATACGCAGTCTACGTCGGTATGATCTTCCGCAGCCATCATTTCTCCGTTATCATAACGCATTTCCTCTACATTGCGTCCTTCGTAGGTAGAGGTGGGGAAACCATAGTAAATCCACAGGAAGGAACATATCTGGCAATGTTCTTGGGGAGCACGGAGCTGTTCCATGCTATCGGCGCGCAGGCGAACAATTTCACCAGGGCCCAGGAAATGTTCCGTGTCGTAGTCCAGGTTAGGGAAAGCCGTCGTTTCGCTTGTTACAGCGTAGGCACCTTTCTTTTTACCAATCACGACTGGCGTACGACCCCAATCATCGCGAGCGGCAATAATACCATCTTCTGTCAACAATAACAAGGAGCAGGATCCGACAATGTGGCGGAACACGTTTTCAATACCATCGACAAAGTCTTTACCTTGTATCAGCAACAGGGCAATCAGTTCCGTTTGGTTGGTTTGTCCTGAGGAAAGTTCAGCGAAGTGCATATTCTGCGCCAACAGTTCCTTTTCAAGTGCTTCGATGTTATTGACTTTACCCACGGTCGCGATGGCAAATCGTCCGAGGTGCGAGTTAAGAACCAGGGGTTGGGCATCCGTGTCACTGATAATACCTATACCCGAAGTAGCCCCCTCGAATTTGGGCAACGAGGTTTCGAACTTCGTACGGAAATAGGAACTTTCCAAGTTGTGAATCGAACGCGTGAAGACGCGTTGTTGCGGATTGTAAGTAGCTAGGCCGCCCCGACGTGTGCCTAAATGTGAGTTGTAGTCTGTTCCGTAAAAGAGGTCTGCTACACAATCAACCTGAGATACGGTACCAAAAAATCCTCCCATGATGAATCTCGATGAGTTTAGTTGAGAAATGAGGTTGAGAAATGATGGGCAAAATTACGTCATGCCGTTTGAAGAGCCAAACGATGGTAGCTGAAATTTCGTATTGAAGGATAGCACGTTGCCTTAGGGAAGCGATAGCCTAAAGATAGTGGAAGTGCATTTTGCAGATGGAGCTTTACCCGTTGGCAGAATTAAAGAAGTTGCACCCCTCTTTTCTTCTGTTCGATCGGTTGAGGTCGATGTGAAAGACCGTCTGTTTCTGCCAAGCGTCACCGTCGGACACCTTGGGTGCTATTCTTCTACCGTTTGACTTGAATGCTTCAGTTCCTAAGTTTTGCCCCTAAGTTTTGCTCTCTCTCTCTGCCTAATTCGCAAATTCTTTCTACTTTAGCAAAGTTTTTTGCGCTTTGCGCTTGGGGATTTCAGCCAGATGCAGTAAACTGTGTGGTAAATCCCTTCCTATCCCATCGTCCCTTTTCCCTTCCCGGGACTGCTGGTGACGATTCCTTATTATCCCCTTAGACAATATATAAAATGAAATATCAGCATGAACTACAAATGGAACTACGAGGCTCCTTCCCACACCGTTGCCGAGGCGGAGGCCGAGCTAGCTCAAGCACTGGGCATACACCCTGTGTTTGGGAAACTGCTCTATGACCGTAATGTCCGTACGGTACAAGAGGCTCGCCACTTCTTCCGTCCCCAGCTGACCAATCTGCATGACCCCTTCCTCATGAACGACATGCAGAAAGCAGTCGACCGACTCAATTTGGCCATGGGGCGTAAGGAGCGCATTATGGTTTACGGTGATTACGATGTAGACGGATGTACTGCCGTTGCATTGGTCTATCGTTTCCTGCGTCAGTATTACTCCCACATTGATTATTACATTCCCGACCGCTACGAGGAAGGGTATGGCATATCGAAGAAGGGCATTGACTATGCGGCAGAGACCGGAGTTGGACTGATTATCGTTCTCGATTGCGGCATCAAGGCAATTGAAGAAATAGCCTATGCGAAGAGTTTGGGCATCGAATTTGTGATTTGCGATCACCATGTGCCCGACGAGGTGCTACCCGATGCGGTAGCCATCTTGAACCCCAAACGTCGAGATAACGTATATCCTTACACAGACCTTTCGGGTTGTGGTGTCGGATTTAAGTATATGCAGGCGTTTGCTATCAGCAATGGTATTGAATTCAACAAGCTCAATCAGTTGCTCGACCTTTGTGCGGTCAGCATCGCGACCGACATTGTGCCCATCATGGGTGAGAACCGTATACTTGCTTACCACGGTTTGCGTTGTCTGAATTCCAACCCGAGCATTGGGTTACGTGCTATCATCGAAGTGTGCGGACTCTCCGACCGTGAGTTGACGATGAACAACCTCATCTTCAAAATCGGTCCGCGTATCAATGCTTCAGGCCGTATGCAAACAGGCAAAGAGGCCGTTGACCTCTTGGTCGAAAAGGATTATCCGACCGCACTTGAGAAGGCCGTTCGCATCAACCTTTATAACGAGGCACGTAAAGACTTGGACAAACAAATGACCGAAGAGGCCATCGACTGTGTTAAGGATTTACCCGGACTCGACGATCGCCGCAGTTTGGTTATTTACAACGAAGATTGGCACAAAGGGGTCATCGGTATCGTGGCTTCTCGCCTGACGGAGCATTATTACCGTCCCGCCGTGGTATTGACCCGTTCGGAAAACATGGCAACTGGTTCTGCCCGTTCCGTTTCCGGATTTGATGTGTACAAGGCCGTGCAGAGTTGTTCAGACCTGCTGGAGAACTTTGGTGGCCATACCTACGCCGCTGGGCTCACCTTACCGGTTGAACACGTAGAGGAATTTTCTCGTCGCTTCGAGGAATATGTAGCCGAACATATACTTGACGAACAGACCGAAGCCCGCCTGCACATTGATGCCGTGGTTGACTTCAAGGACGTGACCTTCCGTTTCTACCAGCAACTGCGTAAGTTTGCGCCTTTCGGACCGGGCAATATGAAACCCGAGTTTTGTACGAAGAAAGTCTACGACTACGGTACGAGCAAGGTGGTCGGTCGTGGACAGGAACACATCAAGCTCGAACTGGTTGACAACAAGAGCAACAATGTGATGAACGGTATTGCTTTTGGACAAAGCTCGCAGGCACGGTTTATAAAAACCAAGAGTGCCTTCGACATTTGTTATTCCATAGAGGAAAACACCCACAAACGGGGCGAAGTCCAATTGCAGATTGACGATATCCGTCCTTCCACCGAAGCGTGAGGAGGAAATCTCTCATAAACTACGAACAGCAAGTGTCGTTTTCAGCAAAGCGGGGAGACCGGCATTGTTGAAAACGACACTGCTGTTTGTGTATAGGTATACTCCTCAAATCGAATCTACTAACCCCAAGAAGTAACTCCATATAAAATAACTCCTTTCATGCAATTTCGTCAAATCCTTCAACACTATTGGGGGTATCCCGACTTTCGAGGCATACAGCGCGAGATTATCGAAAGCATTGCTCAAGGCAAGGATACTTTGGGATTGATGCCGACAGGTGGCGGTAAGAGCATCACCTTCCAGGTGCCTGCATTAGCGCGGGAAGGACTTTGCATCGTGGTCACTCCGCTCATTGCCTTGATGAAGGATCAGGTGGAAAACTTGCGCCGTCGTAACATCCCTGCTGCGGCAGTCTATGCTGGACAATCTGCTGCTGAAATTGGCCGAATCTATGACAACGCTATCTTCGATGCTTACAAGTTCCTTTACGTATCGCCCGAACGTTTGGCGAGTCCGCTCTTTCTCAACAAGGTAACTCGCATGAAGGTCTCTCTTCTGACTGTAGATGAAGCCCACTGTATCTCGCAATGGGGCTATGATTTCCGTCCGCAATACCTCAAGATAGCAGACATTCGACAGAAGTTTCCCGAAGTACCCGTCTTAGCCTTAACAGCTACTGCCACGACCGAAGTGGTCGATGACATTCAAGACAAGTTGGGCTTTCGGGCAAAGAATGTATTCCGCATGAGCTTTGAGCGAACGAATCTTCGCTACGTTGTGCGCAAGACCGATGATAAGGAGAAGGAGATGCTTCACATCCTGCGCAGTGTTCCCGGTTCGGCAATTGTCTATGTGCGTAGCCGCCGGCGTACGGAAGAATATGCCCGGATGCTTCGTGAAGAAGGCATTAGCACCTTCGACTACCATGCCGGCATGACCGCCATCAACAAAGATTTGCGCCAGAAAGCTTGGCAGGACGACGAAGTGCGCGTCATGGTGGCTACCAATGCCTTTGGTATGGGTATCGACAAACCCGATGTGCGTTTGGTGATTCACATGGACGTTCCCGAATCGATTGAAGCTTATTTCCAGGAAGCAGGTCGTGGAGGACGTGACGGCGGTGTAGCTTATGCCGTGTTGTTGTGCGACAGATACGATGCCCGTCGTTTGCAGCAACACGTTTCCCAAGCTTATCCCGATCGGGAATACATCCGTAAGGTCTATGCCGACCTTTCCTCCTTCTATCAGATAGCCGAAGGCGAAGGTCAGGGATTTACGTTCGATTTTCACATCGAGCGTTTTTGTCGTATCTTTCATCACCATCCCGCTCACCTCATCGGTGCTTTGGAATTACTGACTCGTGCGGGTTACATTCATTTCAGTACCGAGGATGAGAATTCCTCGCGTGTCATGTTTCTCGTAACTCGTGATGAACTTTATGGTGTTGGCGATTTAACTCCGGCTGACGACTTGCTGCTCAGTGCTATGATGCGCACTTCGGGTGCTTTCTTTGCCGATTATATTACTATTCGTGAAGACGAATTGGCAGAAGTCTGTCACACGACTCCCCAATTGATATACGAACAGCTGCTCCGTCTCACACGTCATCGCATTCTCCATTACGTTCCTCATAAGACTTGTCCGCAAATCACCTACATCAATCGTCGTATTGACGAACGTTACATCGAAATACCTCGCGATATTTACGAAGTGCGTCGCGACCAGTGTCTCAAGCGCGTGCAGGCGATGATTCATTATTTCAGCAACGATGAAGAATGTCGTAGCCGCACCTTGCTTCACTATTTTAGTGACGATGGTCCCGATTGTGGACATTGCGATGTATGCTTAAGTTTCAAGTAAGCCACTGGGGGCAATAGCGTGCTTGGGGGTAGCTTTCTAATTGTAGAGGGTAAACAGGGTTTCATTCCTGTTTACCCTCTGTTTGTTTGCAGCGTAGGGCTTTTCCTCCCCTTGCAAATCAGCTTCTCGTTCTTCTTTTTGCATCCTTATTAATCAAATCGTATACGATTCCAACCTATATCTAACGGATTGGCTTTTTACCGCAATCCGATACGCATCTCGTCTTAATAGTTCGGCACTTTGCCGATGCACGCAATCCATTGCATTTTTCTAGTTCGGCATATTGCCGAAGCATGCAATCCATAGTGCTTTTCCAGTTCGGCATATTGCCGAAGCATGCAATCCATAGTGCTTTTCCTGTTCGGCATATTGCCGAAGTACGCAATCCATAGTGTTTTTCTAGTTCGGCATATTGCCGAAGTACGCAATCCATAGTGTTTTTTCTAGTTCGGCATATTGCCGAAGTACGCAATCCATAGTGTTTTTCTAGTTCGGCACATAGCCGAAGAATGCAATCCATAGTGTTTTTCCAGTTCGGCACATAGTCGAAGTACGCAATCCATAGTGTTTTTCTAGTTCGGCACATAGCCGAAGTACGCAATCCATAGTGTTTTTCCAGTTCGGCACATAGCCGAAGTATGCAACCCATAGTGTTTTTCTAGTTCGGCACATTGCCGAGATATATCCTCCATTGTGTTTTTTAGGTTCGGCACATTGCCGTCCCTTTATATCAATAAAAGCACCCGTCCCTAAAAAGGACGGGTGCTTTTATGTGTTGGGATATTGGGAGTTGTTGAGGCTTTACTTTATTTCATTCCACCACACATTTCCATCCTGTACTTCAGCATAGGGGAGGGCAGGCAGGTCGGTGCGAGGTGCTTTTGCATCTTGGGGAGCAGAGCGGAGGAAGGTCGGGAGCATAAACAAAGGGAATTCACGTTCGGCAGATTCAGGCGCCATGCTCGGAAGTAGATTTGAAGAACTATAATGATTTCGGGGGAAATCTTTAACGGTATAGACCATTGGACCATACTGCCCCGCTAATGCGCCACGTACGGGTTCTCCCTTCGCGTTAGTTTGACGCAGGTAACGGAATGACTTCGGGAAGGTGATGAATATTTCGTCACGGCTTTTCCATCGACGGTCAATGACCACATAACCCGCTGCGTTCACCTTGGTACGTGTCCATCGGTGTCCATTGATATAGATTTCCACTTCATTACTTTCCTCTGAACTGACTTTACGATGAGTCTGTTCGGGTTGGGGGACGTAAGTGAAGCGGGCATGGGGACTGTTTCGTCCGATAGCCCAGTCCGGAATGCGCAAATGTACGCGCAGGGGTGTTTCCTGATCAAGTTTAGTCAGACGCAACTTGACTTGGTTGGTGCGCGGCATATCTGTAATCTGGTCGAGGGTAAACTGGTCGTTTTCAACCGAAAGATTAGCTGTGGCATTTGTGTAAAGATTGACGTACAGATCTTTACCACTATCAGAGGTTGCATACAGGTAAGTCGGAATGTTCATCAGGAAATGAGCGACAGCGACAAGGTCAAGCGGATCAGTTTTGAGTGTGCTGTCTGCTAAACTGTGCGCAACGGCATTGTAAAGGCTTCGCTCAATTATGTCCATGTAGGTAGCTTCACCAGTCAGCAGGAATCCTGCGGCAGCCGATAAACTGCCGACCCAGGCTGGAAATCCCTGTTTATCGGTACATTCGTTATCACCTCCGCCAACCACGTTGAGCTCTTTCAGCACATTATTGCAGCTGTCAACGTATTGTTGGCGATTGTTCCATATTTCTTGATTTACAACGAGCGAGTCGTGTATGGCTTGAGGACATACCTCAAGAGCTTGCTCACGAAAATCTGTACCATGGTAGCTCCATGTTATTACATCGTTCGCTTTGATAAAGCGCAAGGGCGCTGTAAGGGAGTCAGCAGTTGCTTGTGCAGCGAGGTGATAGGGTAGAAGGAGCAAGGTAAAGAAGTATAAGAGAATTTTCTTCATAGGGCTATGGGGATAATAATGTATGAGTAGTGTGAGGGGATGAGATGAGCAATCTTCAAGGAGATTGACCATAAGGGTAAAGCACTTGGTACGATGACTCCACTCTCGATAGGCCTTGCAAATGTACAAGTAAAAAATGAAGGTTTACCTGCTCCATGAAGTGGGTGATATTTTTTAGAGAATAATATGAGTACCAAGTATTCACTCCGTCTAATCCCATTAATGGGTATGATTTATCATCCCTTAAGAAGCCTGTTGGGTTTCTCCTGCAGAAAACTCTTTATTTTTGCACGCAGACACCTCTTCTTTTGCTTCTGTCAATAGAAAGAGCTGTCAGGCAAGTTTTTGGTAAGCAAGGGGTTCTTCTCTTGACAAATAGATAAGGTTATGAAACAGCTTCTTTTCTTCCTCTTACTCAGTATAAGTGTTCTTCCCATTCAGGCTCAAACCGAGAATCCGATGCAACAGGACATTTCCCGTTCTGAAGTCGCGTTGCCCGTTGATAGTATGCGTACAGCGTCATCCCAATCTGTGCAAGAATCCTCCCAGCTTCTTACAGACGATAGTCTAACTCTTTCGCTTCCTTGGCAAAATACGTTTTTACCCGGGGGCTTTGGATTTGACGGTGTCGGTGACTATCCTTATAGTGCGTGGGGAAGTTCGTGGCGACTTCATAAAGGTTTTAATGCCCAGTTTTCATTGAGTATGACTGCGGGTTTAGGTAAGCGTGCTCCTCGTGGAGTTGGTTTTGGTCAGACAGCCGCCTTTGCTTACCTGCTTCCACTCAATGCGCGTTGGGCCATTGGTGCCGGTATCTATGCTCAAAACTTCGATTGGGGACGTTGGCATACAACTGATGTGGGGCTTTCTGCAATGGCGGTATATCGAGCTACCGATCGCATCAACCTGTATGGTTATGCAGCAACCTCTTTCTTGCCGCGACAAGAAACGCTCCTTCGTAGCCGTTGGCGCGAACCATTCCCCTTTTGGGTAGATCGTCCACAAACTCGTATTGGTGCAGCAGCAGAGTTTAAGGTAGGAGAAAATGCCGTGATAGGTGTCAGTGTAGAACACCGTTCGTATTAGGTTGTCGGGTTATAAGGTGAGGTGGCTATAAGGGGGAGGCTGTACAACGATGATGTGCTCTCGCTCCTTTAACGTTCAGTTTTTCCTTTAATCAGCCGCCTTTATCAGCCGCTTGATGAGCATAAGGAATCGAATAGCTTAATAAGCTAAGTGATAAATAAATTATTGCTGTCCGATAAAAGTTTTTCTTCCAGATAAAATTAGGGCTGACACCTATTGCAGGAGTCAGCTCTTTTCGGTTACTTTGATTTTGGAAATAAACAGATATAACCGATATAACCGATGAGTAAAAGTAGTCATTTTAGCGGACAGCCGCTCTATGGTCAAGTCATTAAATTGCTTGACAAGTCAAAAGTTCTTGATTTCAGTCGTAAATATGGCGGTGAAAGGTATGTCAAGCGTTTCGATTGC
>JABLTM010000491.1_pt1 | contig 45364 bp, 66 predicted proteins | sample 7160121 | NCBI WGS metagenome assembly JABLTM01 (sample SAMN14651224, study PRJNA627086) | human gut metagenome | isolation source: feces | host: Homo sapiens
CGGTCGCACAGAATACTCCGGACACGCCGCCGCCCTCGACGGTGGCAACGATGTCGACCTTGCCGAGCTCCTCCGTAGCGGCGAGGGGCTGACGGACGACCATCTTCAAGGTCTCGAGGCCGAAATACTCGTCGATGTCGCGACCGTTGATGGTGATAGCGCCGGTGCCGTTCTGGAAGAGGTGAACGCGGGCGACGGAGGACTTTCTACGGCCGGTGCCGTACAGATAAGGCTTCTTGGACTGATACATTCTTCTCTTCCTCCTTAGACTTCGTAGGCTTCGGGCTTCTGAGCCTGCTGCTCGTGGGTGTCACCAGCGTAGATGTGCAGGCGCTTCAGGGAGTCCTTGGTCACGGTGTTGCGGGGCATCATGCCGCGCACAGCCACGCGCATTGCAAGCTCGGGCTTCTCCTGCATGAGGATACGGTACTTGGTCTCCTTCAGACCGCCGACCCAGCCGGAGTGAGTACGATAGTACTTCTGCTCCATCTTGTTGCCGGTGAGGATGGCCTTGGAAGCGTTGATGATGATGACGTTGTCGCCGCAGTCGGCGTGCGGGGTGTAGGTGACTTTGCGCTTGCCGCGGAGCAGATCAGCCGCAGCAACGGCGGTCTTGCCCATGGGCTTGCCGGCAGCATCGATGACGTACCACTTACGCTCGATGTTGCCCTTGTTCGCCATAAAAGTGGACATGGTGTGTTTCCTCCATATTGATCTATGAATGAAAGCTCGTGCTTTACATTTTCTTTGTCCCTTGGTAAAATCGGAACGAGTTTATTTATAGCATTCCGGCGCGGAAATGTCAACACCATTTTAATTTAGCGCAAGCAATGCTCGTAAATTTTCTCGTTTTCTTTGATTATCTCTCAATTTCTCAAATCGCAAAATCGAAATTCTTTTATTTTTCGCAAGGAGCTGTACCTATGCAGGAAATTTTGGGCCTCGTGCGCCGCTGCGTCACGGACTATGACATGATCGAATCCGGCGAGACCGTTGCCGTCGGCGTCTCCGGCGGCAAGGACTCGCTCGTCACGCTCACCGCGCTCGCGCGCCTTTCCAAATTCTACCAGAAGCCGTTCAAGGTCGTAGCCATCACGGTCGAAACGGGTGTGCCGGGCATGAGCTTTGATGCCGTGGCCGACTATTGCGCGGCGCTCGGTGTCGAGTACATCCGCGTGAACGTGCCGATCTACGAGATCGTGTTTTTGGAGCGCAAGGAGAAAAATCCCTGCTCGCTGTGCGCCAAGCTCCGCCGCGGTGCGCTTTCGACCGCGATGAACGAGCACGGCATCAAAACGATCGCGCTCGGCCACCACTACGACGACGCGGTCGAAACACTTTTGATGAATCTCCTCTTTGAGGGCCGCATCGGCTGCTTCCAGCCCGTGACATACCTGAGCCGCTCGGACGTGACGCAGATCCGCCCGCTGCTCTATGTGAAGGAGCAGCAGGTGCGCAATGTCGCGGCAAAGCTCGATCTTCCCATCGTACATAACCCCTGCCCCGCCAACGGTGAGACGCGCCGGCAGGAGGTCAAGGAGCTCATCGAGTCGCTCTCCGAGCGCTACCCAGACCTCAAGCAGAAGCTCTTTGGCGCGATGCAGCGGTATCCGCTGTACGGCTGGGATACAAAAAATTCGGAAAAGTGACGTTGTCACTTTTCCGAGAATATTTCACTGCGCTTTGTGCCTCGGTTGGCCTCTGAAAGAGGCCAATTCGACACACGCTTCGCGCAAAGTGTTTTCTGCCACGCGCATGTCGCGGCAGAAAACGATTAAAATCTTTTCGTGCCTATGGGCACCTGGGCAGCCGTTAGCAGCTTTGCTGCTCTACGGATGCCGCGTACCCCTCGCGGGTAAAAACTCTACGAGGCTTTTGTCCTATGTACATTAAATAAACACCAGCCTCAGCAAGATCAGCAGCGCGAGGCCCGGCACGCCGAGGACGGCGATGACGAGAGCGTTGAAAAGATTCAGCCCCAGCGAAAGCTTGGCGAGCACGCCGAGCGCGCTTAGAATGCCGAGCAGCGCAAAGCCGAGCAGCGTGTTGACGAGCAGTTTGCCCGCGAGCTTCAAGGGCGCCGCAAACAGCTTGAGCACCGCGAGCAGTGCAAACACGGCGAACAGGACGAGCAGCACTTTTTCCGTCATCCCCATTTTGCGACCCCCTCGCTGCACGTTTTGCACACGGCTTCGCCGCCGCGCTCCTTGATCTGGCGCAGCAGGTAGTCATAGCGCGAGAGTTCCGCGTTGATCTCATACACGCAGGCGTCGACAAGCTCCGGCGCGCAGACCGCGTTGAAGCGCGCGTACGCCTGCGACAGTGCGACACGCGTGTCGCTCAGCTCGCTGAACAAGTCCTGCATGGATGCATCGCGCGCGACGTCACAGCGCAGCAAATTGACCTTTCGCATGTTTTCGCCCTCCCATACCTCTGCAATGTCAGTGTATGGAAAGTGTGGACAAATATTCCTCTTTTCAAACAAGGAGCCAAGTATGGAGCATGAAGATTATATGCGCGAGGCGCTGTCTCTCGCGCGCGAGGCCGCACAGGAGGGCGAGGTGCCCGTCGGCTGTGTCATCGTCAAAGACGGCGAGATCATCGGCCGAGGCCGCAACCGGCGTGAGGAACTGCAGCGCACCTCCTCGCACGCAGAGATGGAAGCCATCGCACAGGCAAATGAACGTCTGCGCTCCTGGCGGCTCGACGGCTGCACGCTCTACGTGACGCTCGAGCCCTGCCCGATGTGCGCGGGCGCGATCGTCAACGCGCGCATCCCGCGCGTCTACTATGGCGCGCGCGACGAGGCGATGGGTGCCTGCGGCGGCGTGCTGAACCTCTTTATGGAGCGCTTTCCCTTCTGCCCCGCGCTCGTGGGCGGCATTCTGAAAGACGAATGCCGCGCCGTGCTGGCCGATTTTTTCCGCACGCTGCGTTCGTAAAGTGATTTCGCTTTCGTGCGTCATTTGGTCGGCTGCGTTCGGCGGTTACTGCGTCCGAAATATAGACAGTTTCATACAGTCTCGCACAGTAACATGCAGACCGCAAACGACTGCGGTGCAAGGATTTCCCTTGATTTACAAGGGTTTCCGGATTTTCTTTCTATTTAACACTTTTGTAACACTTTCCCTCGAACTTTGTTAACATGCGTCCTTTATCTTAATCCTTGCAAGAGACAATAGCTTCTTTTCATCCAATCTTCCATCTTATAAGAAAAGGGACGCCGTGAGGCGTCCTTTTTCGTTATATTCTGATGTAGGATGGCGTCACGGATCGAAGTCCGCCGCCGCGCCGATACCGAGCGCGATGCACGCGCCGCCGGCGTAGAAGAGGATCTCGGCAAGCGTCGGGCGCGCGGCCAAGGCCGCCGCGCAAAGGATGACGCTCATCGTGCTCGCGGGCATCAGCAGCCGCGGCGCGCCGCCGCGGAACGCAAAGGCCGCAAACTCAAGCAGCAGCACTGTCAGCGCTGCGAGCGCCAGCGTTTCGACATAGTAGTGGCGCAGGACGGGGTCCGCCGCGTGATCGCGGTAGAAGAGGATCAGCGCAAGCACCATCGCGCACACGGGCACAAGCAGCGCGATGCCTGGGAACTCCGCCTTGCGGCGCAGCGCGGTCGTAGCGTACAGCAGGCATGCCGCGCCGACTGCCAGAAAAACAGACAGAATCATCGTAAGCGTCGTGCGGAGCGAGAACACCAACGAGCACACCGCTGAGCCGATCAGGGCAAAGCTGCCGAGCACCATCAGCATGACCGCAAGCGTCGAGCGGTCAAAGGCGAAGTAGAGGTCCATGCTGCCGCACAGCTCGCGCTGGGCGGGATAGCGCCGCGCCATGATGAGCGCTATGACCGCCGCAACGATGAGCACCGCGGGCAGCGCCATGGTGTTTAAGTCCATCGGAACGGGAAGTCCGTCCGCGTCAAAGCCGACTGCCAGCAGGCGGAGGCGTGCCAGCGCCGCTGCCGCAGAAAAAAGCACCAGCAAAAGCCAATGAAGAATTTTCACAAAACCGAACCCTTTCTTTTTCCGGAATATGGCGCGCACAGCGCCGGAAAACATCTATTTATTGATGATAGCACACTCATCCCCGTTTGTCCATGAATCATTTTGCGGACAAGTCAGTCATACACTGATAAAAACACTGTCACTTAAGCATCGCGGCCGTGGGCCGCAGGGAGGAACACGCCTTGAAACAGCTTCTTCGCATCACAATACTATTGCTCGGCCTCATCTGGATCCTCGCATGGGCGGCGGCAGGCCGCTTTGACGACACGCCGAACACACAGGACGGCTCGGAATCTCCCCTGCCGAGCGGTGAGATCGCCGCCCCCGGCGAGCGAGACAGCGCAAAAACGCTGCGCGTCCAAATTCAGGGCGAGGTCCAGGAGATGGACATGGGCACATACCTTCTCGGCGTGCTGCGCGCGGAAATGCCCGCCTCGTTTGAGGAAGAGGCGCTCAAGGCACAGGCCATCGCCGCGCGCACCTACACGCTCTATCGCATCCGCGGCGGCGGCAGCGCGAACCACCCTGACGCCGACGCCTGCGACGATCACACCTGCTGCAAGGCGTACATAAATGCCGAACAGGCCGCGGCCAACTGGGGCAGCATGGCCGTCTACTATGAGGAAAAGCTCGCCCGTGCCGTGAGCGAAACGGACGGCGAGGTCATTTTGTACGACGGCGCGCCCATCCTCGCCGTGTTCTTCTCGTCCGCCGACGGCAGCACGCAGGGCGCAGGCGACGTGTGGATGAACGATCTGCCGTATCTCCAAAAGGTCGATAGCCCCGAGACGGAAGAGCTCGTACCGAACTACTACTCGGTCGCAACGTTCACGGCGGCGGAATTCAAGTCTCTCATCCTTGCCGCCAAGCCGGACGCCGACCTCTCCGGCAGCCCCGAGGGATGGATCCGCGATATCGTGCGAAACGACTCGGACTATGTCGCCTCCGTCACGGTCGGCGGCGTCAAGCTGCGCGGCAATGACCTGCGCACGATTCTCTCGCTGCGCTCGCCGTCGTTCACCGTGGAATACAAGGACAATGCCTTTACCTTCCACGTCACAGGCTACGGCCACGGTGTCGGCATGAGCCAGTACGGCGCAAATATCCTCGCCAAGCAGGGCCTTTCCGCCGAGGAAATCGTGCAGCACTATTTTTCGAACACCACCGTCGGCTATTATGACGGCTGAGGCATCGCGGATATTGCAAAGCGGCGGAAAAATTGCTATAATGTTAAGATAAAATACGCAAGGAGGCGGGAGAAATGAAGAGCAAGCGTTTTTTGTGTCTGCTGCTTGTATTGCTGATGGTCTTCTCCCTCACCCCCAGCGAAACGAGGGCCGAGACGACTGTCTATTTCACCGCCGTCAACGACCAACTTTTGCCCGATCTGAGCGATGAGACGATGCCGTTCTGGTCGGGTGGGCGGCTGTATGTCCCCTCCACGGTCATCACCGGCACGGACTTGGGCCTTTTCTACTCCCGCAGCCGCGACAAGAGCACCGCCGTCGTCTACCGGCAGGGCAGCGCACTGACGTTCAACTTCGCCGCCGGCACCGTCGCTGACCAGAACGACCGCCAGTACAGCGGTCCGGCCATCGTGCGCAGCGACGTTGTGTTCCTGCCGCTCGACCTTTTGACGCAGTTTTTCTCGCTCGACTACAGCTACACGCGCGTGACCTACGGCTATCTCGTCCGCGTCAAGAGCGACACGGTCGTGCTTTCCGACGCGAAGTTCATCGACGCCGCGGCCATGTCCATGGAGCAGCGCTACAACGAATACATGAAGACGCACAGCGACTCGAACGATCCCGGCAACACGCCGGATCAGAACACCGACGGCGACCGCGACCTCGTCTGCCTCGCGCTGCGCGTGACGGACGAAGAGAGCGCAAACGTCCTGCTCGGCACGCTCGCAGACGACAATGCGACGGCGACGTTTCTCTTCTCGGAAGAGCAGCTTTCCTCGCTCGGCGATCTGCTGCGCCGTGTCGTCATCAGCGGCAACGCCGCCGCGCTGCGCATCGACGCTTCCGGCGGCAGCGCGCGCACTCTCAGCGCGATCGAGCGCGCAAACAACGCGCTATGGGCCGCGTGCAACGAAAAAGCGCGGCTCGTCGCGCTCTACGGCGCGTCGGACAAGACGCTGCGCGCCGTGCGCGCCGCGGGCTACTGCCCCATTGACTTTGACCTGGATTACAGCGGCGGTCTTCCCACCGCGGCGCAGGCCGCCAGCGGCATCGCGCGTCAGGCCCGCTCCGGCGGGTGCATCGCCTATCTCGGCGCTGACACCGCCGTGCAGGCAGATTGGAGCACGCTGCTCTCTCGCCTCCGCTCGTCCTCGCGTCTCATCACGGCGCTCAACGAGCTCGCGGTCACAAAGGACGCGTGACGGTTTTACAAATTGTTCAGGAAACGCGCACAGTTTTGCGTATAATAAACAATAACACAGAAGAAAGACACACGCTTGTGTGAAGGAGGAAACCAGCATGGCACGCAATATTCTTGTCGTGGAGGACGACAATAATATTTCCAACCTCATTAAGATGTATCTCGACAAAGAGGGCTTCGACGTCCGCATCGCCGCCGACGGCGGCAAGGCCGTGGAGGAATTCAAGGAAAAAGAGCCCGACCTCGTGCTGCTCGACGTGATGCTCCCCGTGCTCGACGGCTGGGGCGTGTGCGCCAAGATCCGCGAGACATCCAAGTGCCCGATCATCATGCTCACCGCCAAGGGCGAGGTCAACGACCGCATCCACGGCCTTGAGATGGGCGCGGACGACTATGTCGTCAAGCCCTTTGAGATGAAGGAGCTGCTTGCGCGCATCAACGCCGTGCTGCGCCGCAGCGAGATCCCCGAGGACACGCACAAGCGCCTCACGTTCGACAAGCTCATCATCGACCTCGACTCCTATGAGCTCATCGTCGACGGCAAGAAGATCGACACGCCGCCCAAAGAGCTGGAGCTTCTCTATCACCTCGCCGCCACGCCGAACCGCGTCTACACGCGCAATCAGCTGCTTGACGAGGTGTGGGGCTTCGACTACTTCGGCGATTCGCGCACGGTGGACGTGCATGTCAAGAGGCTCCGTGAAAAGGTCGAAAACGTCAGCGACCAGTGGGCGCTCAAGACTGTCTGGGGCGTCGGATATAAATTTGAAGTGAAGTAATTCAGTATGCCGGAAGAAAGCAAAGAGAAAACACAGAAAAAGCGCTGGACGCTCAAAAAGGTCAAGACCCGCTGCCGCACGATCTACTGGCAGAATTTTCTGCTCACGGCAAGCGTCGTCATGCTGACGCTGGCGCTGCTCGGCAGCGCGTTCTTCGCGCTGACGTATTCCTACGCCATCGATGAGCGCAGCGAGCAGATGCAGAGCAAGGCGACGGTCGTGTCGCACATGGTGTCGTCCTACATGGAAAACGGCTCGCTCACAGGGCTGCGTGAGCTGGCAGACTTCGCTTCGAACGTGACGGATGCAGAATTTCTCATCTGCAACTCGGACGGCAACCTGCTGCTGACGACCGATACAACTCTCGTCAACCGCGTGCTGACCGTGCCGCAGGACGTGGCCGAGGGCGCGATGAGCGATGACACCTACGCCGTGCGCACCACGCTCGGCGACATCTATGAGGACACGCACTTCGTCGTCGGCGTGCCGATCGTGAGCGAGGGCGCAACCGTCGGCTTTGTGCTGGCGGTGACCGGCGCGCGGGCGCTGACGACGATGTGGCGCACGTTTATTGGATTGTTTTTCATGACGGCGGTGACGGTACTGCTGCTCTCGTTCGTCGTGAGCGCGTGGGTCAGCATGCGCCAGTCGCGCCCCATCCACGAGATGGCGGAGGCGACGCGCCGCTTCGCCGAGGGCAATTTCGACGTGCGCATGCACAATTACGAGGGCGTGACCGAGATCACAGAGCTGGCAGAATCTTTCAACAACATGGCGGACTCCTTGCAGGAGACCGAGCGCCAGCGCCGCGAATTCATCGCAAACGTCTCCCACGAATTAAAGACCCCGATGACAACCATCGCGGGTTATACCGACGGTATTCTGGACGGCACGATCCCGCCCGAGCAGGAAAAGGAGTACCTGCGCATCATCTCGGATGAGGCGCGGCGCCTGTCCCGCCTCGTGCGCCGCATGCTCGAGGTCTCGCAGCTCCAGTCGCGCGACCTGACGCGCACGAAGGCGCCGTTCGACGTGTGCGAGAGCATGCGCCGCGTGCTCATTTCGATGGAGAAGAAGATCACCGACCGCGGGCTCGATGTCGACGCCGACATTCCCGACAGCGGCATCATGGTGCTCGGCGACAACGACCTCATCACGCAGGTCATCTACAACCTGCTCGAAAACGCGACAAAATTCGCCCGCAAGGGCTCCGCGCTCTATCTCGGCGTAACGACGCTCAACGGCAAGGCGCTGATCTCGGTTCGCAACGAGGGCGACACCATCCCCGCCGAGGAGATCCCGCTGCTGTTCGAGCGCTTCCACAAGAGCGACAAATCCCGCTCCGAGGATAAGGACGGCGTGGGCCTCGGGCTCTACGTGGTCAAAACCATTCTGGACCAGCACAAGGAGCACATCGCCGTCACAAGCGAAAACGGCCTGACGACGTTCACCTTCAGCGTGACGCTCGCCGGCGGGCAGACCGCGCAGTAAAGTCCCCATCAGGAGAAGCAAACACTATGGATCACGAGAATCAGGATATTCCCCAGAGCGGGCAGGGCAATGAGCCGCGCGAGGTCGTGCTGCGCTATGAGGCACCGGTCACGCCCATCGTGGAACACTACATTCAGCCCACACCGCTGCCCGGACAGCCGAAGAAGCATACATCACCGCGCAAAAAGCGGAAAGGACTTAAAATCTTCCTTTTCTGCATGCTCGGGCTGCTCATCGTCAGCGGCATCGTCACGGCGCTGTGGCTCGGCGGCGCGTTCGACGATCACCGGTCCTATCACGACGATGATTTTGAGCAGCGCCATGACGAGGATTATTACGACAACAGCGAGCATGGCGAAACGACCATCAAGCGCCTGCCCAACACCGATCAGGTCAAGCTCCGCTACAACGAGAGCCACGGCGAGGCGCTGACGATCCAGGAGATCTACCAGAAAGTCAATCCCTCCACCGTCACGGTGCTCACGGGCAATCGCGACGGCAGCGCCATGGTCGGCACGGGCGTCATCTTCACCGAGGATGGCTTCATCCTCACGAACGCCCACGTCATCGCGGGCGGCTCGGAGTGCTACGTCGTGCTCGACACGGGTGAGGATTACCGTGCGTGCCTTCTGGGACTTGACGAAGAAAAGGACCTCGCTGTCATCAAGATCGCGGCCAGCGGCCTTCCCGCCGCGGAATTCGGCGACTCTGACGCGCTGACGGTCGGCGATCCGGTGTACGCCATCGGCAACCCGCTCGGCGTGGAGCTGCGCGGCACACTGACCGACGGCATTGTCTCCGCCATCAACCGCGACGTGTACGTCGACGGCGTGACGATGACGCTCATTCAGACGAACGCCGCGCTCAACAACGGCAACTCCGGCGGCCCGCTCATCAATGTGTACGGTCAGGTCGTCGGTATCAACACGATGAAGATGGGCTCGTCCTCCACCACGAGCGTGGAGGGCCTCGGCTTTGCCATTCCCATCGCCTCGACCGCCTATATGATCAATGACCTGATCGCCTACGGCGAGGTGCACGGCGAGGTGATGATCGGCATTTCGGTGCAGCCCGTTCCCGTCACGGCAGAAAATGGCGAGAGCGCGCTTCTCGTCATGGAGGTCACGCCCGGCGGCCCCGGTGAGGAAGCCGGCATCCAGGAGGGTGACCTTATCGTAGCGGCCGACGGCGAAGCGTTGACAAAGTCCACCGACCTTCTGCGTGTCCGCCGCCGCCATGAAGCAGGCGAAACGCTCAAGCTCTTAGTCGAGCGCGACGGCAAGCGCTTCACCGCAGACGTTGTTTTACGCGAAAGCGACACATGAGGATATCGACATGAAGAAAAAGCAATTTGCGCTTGGCTCGCTGCTCCTCGGCGCCGCCTCCTGGCTGTGCCTGTGGGGATTGCAGCACATTGAGCGCCGCATGAAAAAGAAACAGGAAAAGTAAAAAAACAACGATCCCCGTCCGGCGGAAGGTTCCGCCGGACGGGGATCGTTTTGTACTCTGCACCAGCGCTGCTTTTTCTGGTCGTTCCGTTCCTTTTATATTGCAATTTAGAGAATGGATTCTACAATACCACCATTTCTGATTTTAAACAAGTCTCCCCATTCAGAATAGTATCCATGCATAATAACAACCGAATCAACTTCATATTGCCATGTAACTTCATATATTTGAGATGAAATATCGCACATTTATTTTCCAGCACGCTGAAAAACGCATATGAAAGGCCGGGATAGAACAATACCGCATCCGTTGAATAGTCCTTAATCGTTGTCACGCTGACCGGCTGTCGAAAATCTCTCCGTCGCTCTGGGCAATTCATTTTCTTCGTTCCGTCATTGCAGCACACCATATATTTCCCTCTTGTCTGCAAATCATTGATATAGCGACGGATAAATCCCTCGGTTATCTCCGTTACATTCTCAATCAGCATTTCATCTCCACACCATCTTTCAAACAGATGAAGTGTCTGCTCATAGCTCTCCATTGTCTTTTCGCTGAGCTGTTTGCTTTGGCAATAGAGCATGTACTCGTCAATCTGGCAAATCATTTTGTTAGTAAACATAAAAAACTCCCCCAATTCATCCGGTTTTGTCACCCAATGAATTGAGGGAGTTAGTATCTTTAAGGCGAAAGATTTATAGCTTTTTCAAAGCGTTTTCAGAGTAGAAACATCTTTTCGGATTACTCGCTGCTAAGTGCTGTTATTTCAACGGTTTAAGAAGTAGTAAGATGTGGCTGAAAGGGTAGAAATGTATGTAAGTCATATATTATTCCTATATTATTTCTACATCAACATTCCTACACAGAATACACCCTATTTTATTTTTTCGATTTCTTTCTTCAGCCAGTCGAATTCTCGCTGGGTATAGACTTTTTCGGTGATGTCGGATATCTTGTGACCGACCATGTATTTGATTGCATATTCGTCGATACCGGCTTTCTTTGCGGCCGTGACAAAGTGCTTTCTTCCGTCGTGAGGACGATGCTCCGGGTTAAGATTAAGCTCGTCACGGATCATCTCAAAGCCGGCCTTATAGCGTTGATAGCTCATCATCACAGTCTTGCCGCTGCGCTTGTCTTTGCAGTTGAAGAGATATGGGCTGCCGATTTCTTTGGCTTTATTGTAATGTCGCTCCACGAGGTAGCGAATTTTTGAGTGGATAGGTACGATGCGGTCTTCACCAGCTTCGGTCTTGATGCCGCCTTTGAAAGTGCCATTCTCAAGGTCTACATTGGCAAGCTCAATTAGGCCGAGCTCTTGTGGACGCCATCCAGAATAACACTGAATGAGTATCACATCAACGAAATTCTTATCGTCGACATGCTCCCAGAGCTTTGATATTTCTTCGTCCGTAAAAGGTATGTGCTCTTTCTTGACTTTCTGGATCTCTTTGATCGTTTCGTCAGTCAGCTTGAATGTGCGCGAGTAGTTTCTGTCGACGATCTCATATTCCAGAGCATAGTCAAGCATCAGGTTGAACAAGGACTTGATCTTGTTCTTCATGGATGCGCTGGCGTGTTGCTCTTTCCCTCTGACAGTGGCAACACCCTCGTCCATGCAGCCTTTCACATGGCGGGCACGGACATCCATCACTCGCATATCGTAGACAGCAGAGCAATACTTCCAAGCTGAAGTAACTGCTCGTGAACTGCCATCCGATTTGAGCGTCTTGAAATACTCTTCCGACCACTTGTCGTAAAGCTCTTTGACGGTGATCGCGGCGCCGAGGTCATAAGGATTCTTATTGTATTCCACGAGCGCTGTATATGCGTCATTATAAGTTGCAAAATATGAGTCAGGCTTGAGCGGTTTGCAAATAGGCTTGCCGTCCTGAGTCTTTCCAACCGTAACCATTGCCCGAAAGGGGTTCCGAAGGTTGCGGTTTTTTATTTCGCTGATTTGGCCAAACCCGTTCGGGAGGCGTCTTCGTTTATTGTTTTTGGCTCTCGGTTTTCGCTTTACTGACGGCTTCATTGGATAGCCGCAATGAGGGCAAGCCGGAGCCTTATCGCTTACCTGCAATTCGCATTCAGGGCATTTTACAAGCATGAGTTGCACCTCCGTAGTTGATTTGTCCTTTGTAATCATATATTATGGTGTAGGAGTTGTCAAGATATTCCTACACTTTATTTTTTGATGGAGCGATGCATATGATTACAAATGATGTATCAACCTGCCCCAAATGCGGCGGCGATTTGAAATACTATGACCGTGTTACTCGGATTGTACGGACGAAAGGAAGAAAGACATGGAAGATCCCCATGCGGCGGCTTCAATGCACTCGCTGCGGTTCCGTACATAGAGAGCTTCCCGAACTGATATTTCCGTACAAACAGTACGAGGCTGAAGTCATCATCGGTGTTTTGGAGGGCTTCATCACCTGCGAAACCATCGGCTTTGAGGACTATCCCTGCGAAATGACGATGGTCCGATGGCAAGCTCAGGACTGGACCACCGAGGTTGTTTTAACAAATCGCAGTTGCTAACTTAGAATAGCCGTTGAAAGGAGGTAAACGCCAATGAACGAGCAAGAGTTCCCTCAGGGGTCTGTCCCCGTGGCTGTTGCGGCCCGTGTGTATGGCAAAGATGCTTCATGGGTCCGCGCCGGCATCGTCTCAGGGTGGCTCCCGATTGGCAAAGCCACTCGCAGCGGAAAATTAGTCACCACCATCGAGGAGATGGATTCACGCTACGGCCGCATCAACTTTTACATCTCCCCAAAGCGTCTCTACGAGGAGACAGGATTTTTGTGGAAAGGAGAACGACAATAATGGCAACGGAAATCCGTCCGGAGCTGTCTGAGAAAAATCCGTACTGGATTGGCAAGCACCGGTATTACGAGCTAAAGCATTTCTGCCTCCAGTATCCGATCTGGAAGAAAGCCTATAATGCTCTGCTTGGCCTAAGCAGCCGTCCGAACGACCTTGATATTTTCGTCAAGAGTGGCCAAGTACATAGCGATCCAACTGAAAGGTGTGCGGAATCTCGCGTATCCTTTGCCAAACGGATGGAACTGGTCGAGCAAGCTGCCATTGGTACGGACGGTGACCTCTATCCTTATATTTTGCGAGGGGTTACAGAGGGTCTATCCTACAATGCCTTGAAAATGCAGTATGCCATCCCATGTTGCCGCGAGGTCTACTACAACTTGTACCGGCGGTTCTTCTGGCTGCTGAGTAAGGAGCGTGATTGAGATGCGGATTGTGAATGTGGCGGTCAGACAATGCTACCGCTTCAACTGCCCGAATTGCGGGAGCAAGCTGGAAGCTGACAGTGACGAGCTGGTCGATGTCGGTGGAAAGACCAGTCGGTTCTGGTGTCCTGTCTGCCGAGAGGAAAGATACATTCCATGGTCTTCTCTGAGAAAACGGACGGTCTACGAGGACAGTTCCGCAGATTAAGCAAACCCCTTTATGGAAAGGATTGAGCCGTTGTCAGCGGCTCTTTCTTTTTTATATTTTCCGGCACGCGGGTAACTGGATCAGATGCTAAATTGGTATCTGGAAAATTGCCCGGGGTAAAAATCTGAAAAATCATTTTGGAGGTATGACATGGAACTAATCATTGGCATTGTTGTCGGCATTATCATCGGGCTTGTAGTCGGAACGCTTATATTTCGGCGAAGGTACATTCCCGTCGGCGATCTTCGGATTGATCGTTCTGACCCGACGAGCGAACCATTTCTGTTTCTCGAATTAGGCACAGATGTGCGCACTATTTCCGGCATGAAAACCGTCACGCTCAACGTTCGCAACGAGAATTTCCTCCCGCACGAATAACACCCCCTATTATGGAGCCAACTTATTGAAAGGAGAAATGCAATATGGCAGAAATCAAGAAATTGCTGGATGATGCAATCGAAACCGAGATCAACAATCTCAACTCGGCATCTAACAAAGACGAGAAATCGGAGGTCATCAAGAACCTTGCAGCACTGCACAAGCTCCGTATCGAAGAGATCAAAACGGAAACTGAAATCGAGGAAAAGTCGGAGCGTCGGGCCATGGATAAAGCAGCCCATGACGAAGACGCGACACTGAAAGCGTTTCAGCTTGATGAGAATACGCTCGATCGGTACGCGAAGATCGGCATTGCTGCGGCGGAACTTGTATTGCCGCTGATGTTCTACGGCGTTTGGATGAGAAGAGGACTGAGATTCGAGGAAACGGGGACATTTACATCCCAGACATTCAAGAATCTGTTCAATCGCTTCAAGCCTACTCGAAAGAGTTGAGCCAACAGGCGTTGAGAGTCGTGTAAAAAACACGCTCTCTTCGCTTTTTTCGTAGATTTTGCAGGGCGCTTTATGGAAAGGAGATACCGAAGAGCTCTTTATATCTCTCGACTTAATACCGGGGGTACTGTATAATAGCAGATACTTCCAGATTAACAGGAGGTAATGAAAGTGCGCAGAAAAGGTAGAAAGGTTATTAAACCGGCAGGTAGTGAATTGATGGACTACCTGAATAAGGGATACGCCATCTGCAACAAGTGCGGAGCGGTGATGGATCGGAAAGAAGATCCCGAAGGCGGATGCGGTATTTATGCCTGCCCGTCCTGTGGATGGGAAATTGAGGAATTGGATTATGAGTACGAGAGCGCAGACGAAATGGAACTCGGACTCGATGAAAGAGGCGACGAGTATCTGATCTTCAGGGATGACATGCCGCCCGCAGGTTGTAAAGCTTGCGGTGGTCCCTACCCTTACTGCAAAGCGTCATGCAAAATGTTTGACGATTAAAGCATTATCAACGGAGGAGGGTCCTGTAACAGGGGCTTTCCTCTTTTTGTTTTGGAGATGGAGATGCGATACCACTATGAAAAGCCTACAATTTATCTGTCGATGTACGGAAAGCGTTATATTTGCGACCATCCGGTCTACGATAGCTGCACACTGTTTGAAATCGGAGATAAAGGTCTTGCTGTGATCCAACAGCGGTATGATGCCGAAACCAAGTCCACATTCTGGACAGAAGTGGATGCATGGCTGACCGATGCCCTCTATGTTCACCCGAAATTCAAGGAATTCTTTGATGAACGGGCCGGAACTTGTACGGACGGACTCTGGCCAACTGTAACGATTCGGCAAATCATGTGGGCGCTGAAAATGAAGCCTTTGCAAAAGCAGCGTTGGGAAACGGTCTTCGACCGCCGTGATATTTAGCGCCAATCCAGCAGCCCCTATTATGGATACCAATACCTATGAAAGGGGTTAGGAGTATGGATGAGATGAAAATTCAATCGAAATTCATGACAGGACTTGTATCGAGGATCGTAAAGAAGGTACTTCGGACAAAATTGGGCTGTGAAGTAGATATTCAGCTCAATGAGTTCCGGACGACAGTCATTGACGATAAGACTCATGTCCATCTGGATTTGGATGCGGACCTTACGAAAGAAGAACTTAACAAACTATTGAAGACTATTGGAATCTGAGAAATTGAGCCGTTTTTATGCGGCTCTTTTCTTTTTCCGCAGATTTTGCAACTCATATTATGGAGAAACAGTTAGCTCAGTGGTAGAGCGCTTCACAAAACCAGTGAAGAGGTGATCGGTTCGAGTCCGATACTGCTTCTTTACTTTTTATTTTGGACGAAAGGAGAAAGCATGAACATCGAGCAATTTGAACTGATCTTGTGCGACATGTACACCATGGATGCATGGTCGCCTCCGCTTCTTTGGAAGTGGAAAAAAGAGTTCAAGGAGGCAAGCACAAAACAGTGGGCGATCAGAGAGCTTGAGAACTACATTCGCAAGCGGCTCCATCATCGCTCCGATGGATCGGTCGACGAATTTATCAGATTCACAAACGAGTTCGCCATGAAGATGGCTCGCTATTCAAATCACTCAGGAGAGAACAAAGAGATGCACGAGATCTTTCAAACTGCCAGTTCGGTCGCTGCTGATATTTTAGATCTCTTAAATGCAATGAAATGAAAGGAGAATTCAGATGAAAGGCAAAAATCTTATTATGTGTGGGCTTTGTGCTTGTATCGGCTTTATTGGAGGTGAAGTCAGAGCATATCACAAAGTTCTCAACGAACTACGGACCACGGAACGCCCAAAGGTTACCTATATGGACTACTATGATAAGAGGCAACGACGGGTAGATCGATGCGTCTTTCAAAATCGCGCTGAGGCAGAAAAGTTCTGGAAGAAATGATAAAGATTATCGAGAACTACGGGAGTGTTTCTCTGGCCGATTATTATGACTTATGCGGTGTTAAATGCGATTACACGGATGAACATTACGGTTTTGTCAGCAACGATGAACTTAAGAAAACGAAGATCGTTCGATGCCACAATGGTTACACCCATGAATTTTCCAAAGTTATGAGGATTTAAGAGTCTAAAGGAGGATACCGATGAAACTCGACCTTAAGATCGGGAGGAGCTTGAAGAAAGCATCTCCCACCATTCTGACATGCATTGGAGCCGCTGGCGTTGTGGCAACCGCGGTTCTGGCTGTCAAGGCGACTCCGAAAGCGGATAGTCTTATCAAGGCTGACAGCAGGCGAAATCACGATGGCGACCCTTATGCTGCAACAAAGCTCGAAGCTGTCAAATCATGCTGGAAATGCTACATACCTGCTGCGGCCACCGGCGTCGCTACGATCATCTGCATCTTTGGGGCGAATACCCTCAATAAAAAGCAGCAGGCGTCTCTTGCCAGCGCCTATGCGCTCGTAAACAGATCCTATTCTGACTATAAGCATAAATTGAAGGAACTGTATGGCGAAGATGCTCACAAGAAGATCATGGAGTCCATCGCCGCAGAGAAAAGCAGTATGCCGCCTATTACGGCTACCGGAGGCTTCTCCAATTCATCTTTGGAGTTTGAAGATGCCAACGAGGAGCAGCGACTCTTCTACGACAGCTTCTCCAAAAGATATTTTCAGGCAACCATAAGCCAAGTCCTGCAAGCAGAATATCACATCAACAGGAATATGGTTCTCGGCGCGTTCGTAACTCTGAACGATTTCTACGACTTCCTTGGAATAAGCCATGTCGAAGGCGGAGATGTTGTTGGCTGGTTGCTGTCTGATAGCATGTACTGGATCGACTTCGATAACTCGAAGGCTATGGTTGATGATGGACTGAACGGAGAGATTCCGTGTTATGTCGTCGATGCTGAGTTCGGCCCTCAACCAGAATCTGCGTGGGATTATTGATTTCCCGCAAAAACTACATCGCCTATTATGGAAAGGAGGTCATGCTTTATGAACCAGAGAAATATCTTTAAGCTGCTGTCCCTTGCGGGAGTCGTCCTTGGCGGGATTGGAACATTGTTATCCGGCTGGGCCGACAACAAGGAACAGGAAGCAATTATCGAGGAGAAGGTCAACGAAGCACTTGCTGCCAGAAACGAAGAGGAAGAGTCCTAAACAGGGCTCTTCTCTTTTTTCGAGGTGAACTCATGACAAATGATACGGCTGTACAAGCACTTCTCGACTATCTCAGAGAATCGGACGAGCCCGAGATTTTTTGGCCACGCCATCACTTTGAAGAGTCTTGCTTTTCGAGATGGGCGGCATGGGAGATGATCGAGGCAATTTTAGACCATCCATTCGATGATCCGGAAGATGTGATCGAGGAGTTCACCATGAAAATGGTGATTTTCTCATCTATCGCAGATGGTACGGATGAAGGACTGATATTTTCGATTGCCGCCGATTTCGCCGATGAATGCTTAACACTATTTAGAGAGGAGAACTCAAATGACAAAACAAACCATTATCGAGGCGTTGAAAAGCGCCCAGAAGTCAATGAAAAAGCACAGCCCTGAGATCCTCACCGGCATCGGAATTGCCGGGATGATCGCCACCACTGTATCCGCCGTTCGAGCAACGCCCAAGGCTTTGCAGCTCATCGACGCCAGAGAAATCAAGGAAAACCGGCGTCTGAGCAACAAGGAGATCGTTGCCACCACATGGAAGTGCTATGTTCCGGCTGCTGTTACAGGCGTGCTGTCCACAGCCTGCCTTGTAGGCGCCAGCTCTGCAAATCTTCGCCGCAACACTGCTCTTGCAACGGCTTATTCCATCTCCGAAACGGCTCTCAAGGAGTACAAAGAGAAGGCTGTTGAGGTAGTCGGCGAGAAAAAAGAGCAGGCGATCCGTGATGCAGTTGCCAAGGAGACGCTCACAAAGCACCCTCTTGGCGAACGCGAGGTCATCATTACCGGAGGTGGTGATATTCTCTGCTTCGACCCCCTTACAAACCGATATTTCAAGTCCGATCGCGACCGCCTGATGCGTGCTATGAATGAATTGAACAAACGAATGCGCGACGAGATGCGTGTTTCGCTGAATGATTTCTACGATGAGATCGGTCTGAGCGAGGCTGAGGTCGGAGAGCATCTCGGGTGGGACATTGACAACGGAAAAGGCTACATAGATCTCGATTTCAGCACACAGTTGGCTGATGATGGAACGCCCTGCCTTGTCGTCGGTCACAACCACCCGCCTATTTACCTTTGGTAAGCGCAGATTTTGCATCTCCTATTATGGAGAACCAAACAACAAAAATTACTTTTGAAAAGGAGAATTTTACTATGGAAGACAAGAGAATGAACGAGATCGAGGAAATCGAAGCTACGGAAGTCGACGAGACTCAGGACAGCTCTAATGCTGGTGCCCTGCTCGCCGGTGTCATCGGAGGTTTCATTGCTTACGCCGTAATTGGCGGAGCGAAGAAGCTGCGGGTGATCATCGAAGAGAAGGTCGCTGCGAAGAAGCTGGCTGAAGCCGCTAAGACCGACAAGGCCGAAATCGACTCGGCAGATGAGGATTCCGAGGAAAACTAAGAAAAGTAAATTGCGGAGTTCTACAAGGGAGAGTGCCGATAACAGGGCGCTTTCCCTTTTTTCTTTTTATCAAATTTTGGAGGTGCACTAATGCCTGAATATCCTGATAACTCGCATAGCGCGAGAGAAAACACAAGTCCTCCCTCCAAACGGGTGGAGAAAGTCGTCAACGGCACAGCAAAGACCCGAAAGCAGAGCGAGGTCAAGAAATTTGCCGGAATATTCATGCCCGATGAAGTCGGCGATGTTAAAACCTTCATCATCACAGATGTCGTTATCCCCGGTTTGAAGAACGCCATCGCCGATGTTGTCAGCATCGTTCTCTTTGGTGAAGCCGGCCGCATCGGAACTCGGAAAAATGCCGGTTCAAAGGTATCGTATCAGCGCTACTATGACGATCCTCGCCGAGATGATCGCCGGAACTACAATCAGCGGCCAAGACCTGTTGCGGGGTTTGAGTTCGACGATATTATCTTCGACAATCGCGGAGATGCAGACCTCGTCCTCGATCAGTTGGAATCTGCTATTGCCAACTATGGCATGGCCAGCGTGCTGGATCTCTATGACCTCGCCGGACTTACTTGCCAGAATTACATGGCTGATAAGTACGGCTGGACTGATATTCAGAGTGCCAGAGTCGCCAGAACGAGGGACGGCTACATCTTGCAGCTTCCCAGAGCAATCCAAATCACCTAAAAAGAGGTGCAGTCATGTACGGATATTTTGTCTCAAGCGGGTACAGAGGCTTCGTCAACGGAACATGGATGCTGTTCCCGACTGAGTCCGAGTATTACGAATGCATGAAAGAGCTCGAAAACTGAGCTGAAAACTACAATTAAGAAAGGATTTATTACCATGAAAGCTAATGAAATCATGACTTCCGCAAAGCGTACCTTCTCCAAGGTCGGCTTTGGGCTCCAGAAGAAGAGCCCCGAAATTCTTGTCGGCATCGGCATCGTAGGTGCTGTTGCAAGTGCCGTTCTGGCCTGCAAGGCTACCACCAAGGCAGGTGCCATCGTTGAGGAGTCTAAGAACTCTCTCGCTGATATTCGTGAGGCCAAGGAAAACGGCGTCACCAAGGCTGGTGAGTCCTACTCCGAAGAGGATCACAAGAAAGATCTCGCCATCGCCTATGTTCAGACCGGCGTGAAGTTCGCAAAGCTGTATGCCCCTGCGGTCATGCTCGGTGCAGCTTCTATCGCCAGCATTCTCGCAAGCCACAACATCATGAAGAAGCGCAATGTCGCTCTGGCGGCTGCTTACGCTGCTGTTGATAAGTCTTTCAAGGATTATCGTGACCGCGTAATCGAGCGTTTCGGCGAACAGGTTGAAAAGGAGCTGCGCTACAACATCAAGGCGCAGGAGATCGAAGAGACCGTCACGGACGACAAGGGCAAGGAAAAGAAGGTCAAGCAGAATGTGAATGTCGCCGGTGAGAACTGGGATGGCTCTGACTATGGCCCTTACGCAAAAGTGTTTGATGATACCCACTCCGATTGGAAGCAGGACCCTGAAATGAACCTCTTCTATCTGCGTGCTCGTCAGGCTCAGGCGAATGATATGCTCAAGTCCCAGGGTCACCTCTTCCTGAACGAAGTTTACGATATGCTCGGTTTCAAGCGCACCAAAGCCGGCGCTGTTGTCGGTTGGATCTATGACGACAAGAAGCCTTACGGCGACAACTTTGTCGACTTCGGTATGACCGAGATTCGTCGTCACGATGCTGATTCGGACGAGTACAAGCGCGCATTCATTCTGGACTTCAATGTTGTCGGTGACATCACTTCCAAGATCGTCGACCACCAGAATGACTATCTCGCATGAGGACAAGCCGATGAAAAAATTGCTTATTTGCCTTCTTATCTTCGTCGGGGCTATTTTCATATCCTGCAACTTTGTGATAAATGCAACGACGACCAAAACGGTTCCGGAACAGCCTATGATTCAGACGGAACCTCTCTCTCTGATCATCGAGGCATCTGCTCCGTCCACTGATATTTTACTGGAGGAAGAGCCTGAACCAACTCCCGAACCAGAGCCTTTGGCTACGAGGGAGGAAATCGAGCTTCTTGCTCTCTGCACTATGGCGGAAGCCGAGGGCGAATGCGAGCAAGGCCAGCGACTTGTCATTGACAGCGTTCTTAATCGTGTGGACGATCCGCATTTCCCGGATACGATCTCTGAGGTCATCTGGCAGAAAAACCAGTATGCGGGTATGTACGGCGACCGTATCACCCGCTGCTATGTTATGGACGAGCTGGTAAAGCTCGTTGAAGAAGAACTGGAAAATCGTACTGACTACGATGTCGTGTTCTTCAATGCGGGCCATTATAGCGACTATGGAGTTCCTATGTTCCAGGTCGGAAACCATTACTTCTCAAGCTATGATTAAAAGGAGGAACAATTATGAAGAAGATCATGCTTTCCCTGCTCTCTTATACCCTGGCGACTATGTCCGGCCTCTGCCTGGTGGGCGGAGCAGCAGTCCTCAGCTACAAGGAGTGACTGACATGGAGGGAATTGCGAATTTTATTTCCATGCTCGACTATGTTCTTGACACAAAGCGTAAGCGTCACATCACCGGCGGATTGCTGTTGAGTGGCGCTTTACTCTTTGGCGGCCTGGCTATGACCGTCATGAGCATCCGAGACGATGAGGAGGACGAAGATGAGTAAAGCATCTACCGGCTTTGCCTTTGTGGCAGGTCTTACTATCGGCGCAGCAGGCGCCTGGTACTATCTGAAGGATAAGTACGCAAAACTCGCCGAGGAAGAGATTGCCTCGGTCAAAGCAGCATATGCCAAGCGCGAGAAACCGACAACGGAAGAAAAAACTGTCTCGGTTGTAAATGCTGCCAAGCACATGGATAAGGGTAGCATTACCGAGTACACTCAGCGTTTGCAGGAGGCTGGTTATAAGGACTACTCCAGAACGATTGACGAGAAGCCCTCTGGAACGCCTGGTGAAGTTCCGTATGTCATATCTCCTGATGAATTCGGAGAGCTTGAAGACTATACGAAAGTCAGCCTGACCTACTTCGCTGATGGCGTCTTGGCTGATGAGTGCGGTGAAATCGTTGATGATGTGGAGGAAATCATCGGCGATGGGCTGGACCACTTCGGCGAATACGAAGACGATTCGGTGTTCGTAAGGAGTGATGCAAAGCGCTGTGACTACGAGATTCTCAAGGATCTGCGTGATTTCAGCGACTTCAAGAAGAAAAACTTTCCTCCGAATAATGACGAGGAGGTCTGACCTTGACCAAAAGCGAGCTTAATGATCCATATTTCGAGTGGATGTACCGGCTCGTGGTCGACGACCGATATTCTAATAAGTCCTATCGGCGACTGTTCTATAAGCTCCACGACACGGAGTTTGCGTACACGATCCCGATGGACGGCAACCGGGCCGAGGATGGCATCGAGCTTAGGTATCGGTTCGGTCGCGAGCAAGGCTATCGTGATGCTGTAATTGCCAACTGCCTTGATATTCGGCCTTGCAGCATCCTTGAAATGATGATCGCCCTTGCCATTCGATGTGAAGAACACATCATGGAAGACCCTGATATTGGCAACCGCACCGGACAGTGGTTCTGGAGTATGCTTGTCAGTTTGGGCCTTGGTTCCATGAGCGATGTTCGGTTTGATCCTGTTCGGGTCGACGAGATTCTCGACCGTTTTATGGATCATGACTACGCACCGGATGGTAAGGGTGGTCTGTTCACAATCCGTAACCCTCGGTTTGATATGCGGTCTATGGAAATCTGGTATCAGATGAATTGCTATCTTAACGAGATCATCAGAGAAGGGAGTTTAACATGAATACGATCACGCATGATATTTTCGTGACGGTCATGCCGTCTAAGAATTTCTGCAAGCAGATGCAGAGGCAGGCCCGCAGCACGAAGATGTTCAAGTTGATTGCGGTAGGGGCGATGGTTCTTGCCGCAGCAACCGAGGTGGAGCGCAGGAAGCTGGAGGAGCAGGTCTATCAGCTCTCTGTTCGAGTAAAGAAGTTGGAGCACAGCGAAGGAGAGTAATCAATGTTAGACTTCTTGGTGATTGCAACGCGCAGTGGCAAGCGTGGTATCATCGAGATCTATCCCAAGTTTATCATCAAGAAAAGCAGCGACCTCATGATTAGAGGCGGCGATTTCTACGCTATCTGGATTGAGGAACGGGGATTGTGGTCGACTGATGAACAGGATGCGGTTGACCTGATCGACCGCGAACTGGACCGATACGCCGAGGAAAACTGTAAGCGTTTTGATGACAATTATCGAGTCATGCACATGTGGGACGCGGAAACCGGAATGATCGACACCTGGCACAAATACTGCCAGAAGCAGATGAAGGACCAGTTCCATATGCTCGACGAGAAACTGATATTTTCAAACAGCAAAACGGGGAAAAAGGACTATGCCAGCAAGATGCTGAATTATCCGCTTGAGCAGGGTGAGGCGAACTCTTATGACAAGCTCATGAGTGTTCTGTACTCTCCTGCCGAGAGGCACAAAATCGAATGGGCCATTGGTTCAGTCGTGTCCGGTGACTCCAAGAGGCTGCAAAAGTTCATGGTGCTTTATGGTGCCGCTGGTACTGGTAAGTCCACGGTGCTCAACATCATTCAGCAGCTCTTTGATGGTTATTACTCTGTATTCGATGCCAAGGCTCTCGGTTCTTCAAGTAATGCATTTGCGCTGGAGGCGTTCAAGACGAACCCGTTGGTTGCCATTCAACATGATGGTGACCTGTCCCGTATTGAGGATAACACGAGACTTAACAGCCTTGTTTCGCATGAGCTGATGACGGTCAACGAGAAGTTCAAATCAACTTACGCCAACCGTTTTAAGGCTTTCCTCTTTATGGGCACAAACAAACCGGTTCGTATTACGGACGCTAAATCCGGTCTGATTCGACGTTTGATTGATGTTTCCCCAACAGGAGATAAGGTCGAGCCGAACGAGTACAAGACCATCATGAAGCACATCCCGTTTGAACTTGGCCCGATTGCTTACCACTGTCAAGAGGTTTATCTGGAAGATCCCGCTTACTACGACGGTTATATTCCGATTGCTATGTTGGGAGCCTCCAATGACTTCTACAACTACATCGTTGATTCCTACCCAGTCTTCAAGCGTGAAGACGGAACGTCCCTCAAGGCTGCTTGGGAGATGTATAAGACCTATAATGAGGAAGCAAAGGTCTCGTACCCCCTCAGCCAACGAGCGTTCAAGGAAGAGTTGAAGAACTATTTCCATGACTACACAGAGCGCTTCAGTATGGAAGATGGAACTCGTGTTCGGAGCTATTACAGTGGCTTCAGAACTGAAAAATTTGAGGAACAGACCATCATTGATAAGCCGGAGCCCACAACTCGGCTGATTCAGTTTGATGGAACAGTATCCGCATTCGACAAAGATTGTGCGGACTGTCCTGCTCAATATGCCACATCTAAAGAAACGCCCTCGCAGAAATGGGAAAAAGTCACGAAGACTCTTTCGCAGTTGGATACCTCTAAACTCCACTATGTCAAGGTGCCTGAGAACCATATCGTCATCGACTTTGATATTCCGGACGAGAACGGCAATAAGTGCTTTGACCTGAACCTGGCAGAGGCGAGTAAGTGGCCTCCAACCTATGCCGAGGTCAGCAAGGGTGGTCAGGGTATCCATCTACATTATATTTACACCGGCGATCCGACAAGGCTGAGCCGTATCTATGACGACCATATTGAGGTGAAGGTCTTCACTGGAAAAAGCTCGCTGCGCCGGAAACTCACTAAGTTCAACAACCTACCTATTGCAACCATAAGCTCTGGGTTACCATTGAAAGGAGAAAGCAGCATGGTAAACAACAAGGTGGTTCAGAGCGAGAAAGGGCTTAGGGTTCAAATCAAGAGAAATCTCAACAAGGAGATCCACCCTGCAACTAAGCCCAGTATCGACTTTATCCACAAGATTCTGACGGATGCGTATGAAAGCGGCATGGTTTACGATGTTACTGATATGCGCAATGCCGTCCTGGCCTTTGCCGCCAACAGCACCAATCAGGCAGAGTATTGCATCAAGCTCGTTAATAAGATGCCGTTCAAATCTGCCGATGCCGCCCCTGCGGCCAAGAACGAAACCGCTTATCTCGTCTTTTATGATGTCGAGGTGTTTCCGAACCTTTTCCTCGTGAACTGGAAGTTTGCAGGAAGCGCACAACCTGTGGTTCGGATGATCAACCCGACCTCTGAAGACATCGAAGGCCTGATGAAGTTCAGACTCATCGGCTTCAACTGCCGGCGGTATGATAACCACATTCTCTATGCTCGCTTGATGGGCTATACCAATGAGCAGCTTTACAACCTGTCTCAGCGGATCATCGGCAGCGAAAAGAAATCCAAGAGCAACAACTGCTTCTTTGGCGAAGCCTATAATGTCTCTTACACTGATGTTTACGACTTCTGCTCGAAAAAACAGAGCTTGAAGAAGTGGGAGATTGAACTCGGTATCCACCATCAGGAGCTTGGCCTTCCATGGGACCAGCCTGTTCCGGAGAGCATGTGGCAGAAGGTCGCCGAGTATTGTGACAATGATGTCATTGCTACGGAGGCAGTATTCAATGCCCGTAAGGCTGACTTCATAGCTCGTGAGATCCTGGCCGATGTGGCTGGAATGACCGTCAACGATACCACGAACACTTTGACCGCCAAGATTATCTTCGGTGGAAACAAGAAGCCGCAGGATCAGTTCAATTACCGCGACATGGGTGATGCCAGCCAGATTTGCAGCATGGACGATCTGCCGTTCAAGTTTGGGCCGGAAGAATACGACAACTATACGGCGTTCGACAAGAAGGATCGTCCGATCTTCCCTGGTTACAAGTTCGACAAAGGCAAGTCCACTTATCGAGGCGAAGAAGTTGGCGAGGGTGGCTATGTCTATGCCGAGCCTGGTATGTATGGAAATATCGCTCTGCTGGATATTGCTTCTATGCATCCCTCAAGCATCATCGCAGAAGATCTCTTCGGGCCGGTCTATACGAAACGGTTTCGTGAGATCCGTGATGCTCGTGTTGCTATCAAGCATAAGGAGTTCGACAAGGCCCGCAAGATGCTGAACGGTGCTTTGGCTAAGTACCTGACAGACGAGAGTGCCGCCGATGCTCTGGCGCAGGCGCTGAAAATCGCCATCAACTCCGTTTACGGACTGACTTCGGCCAGCTTTGAGAACCCGTTCCATGACAACCGCAACAAAGATAATATCGTCGCCAAGCGTGGAGCCCTGTTTATGATCAACCTCAAGCACGAGGTTCAGAAACGGGGCTTTGTTGTTGCTCACATCAAGACGGACTCTATCAAGATCCCCGATGCTACGCCTGAGATCATTCAGTTCGTCATGGACTACGGTAAGATGTACGGTTATATTTTCGAGCACGAAGCGACTTATGATCGCATGTGCCTCGTCAACAACGCCGTTTATATTGCCAAGTACAAGGATGGTAAACACGCCGGTGAGTGGACAGCCACGGGCACTCAGTTCCAGATCCCATATGTCTTCAAGAAGCTCTTCTCGCATGAGGAGATCACCTTCGAGGATATGTGTGAGACGAAGTCCGTTACCTCTGCTATTTATATTGACAGAAGCCCTGATGAAGCCGCGGCCTATATCAACAATCCGGACATGGCAATACAGTCCGAGGATAACCTTGTACTTGATAATGGTCATACTTTGCAGTTCATCGGAAAGGTCGGACTGTTTACCCCGATTAAGTCCGGTTGTGGTGGAGGTTCACTCGTTCGTCAAAACACCGATAAGAACGGCAATGTCAAGTACGATTCCGTCGTCGGAACAAAGAACTATCTGTGGATGGAATCTGAGATGGTCAAGATTCTCGGAAAGGAAGACTGCATTGACCGGAGATACTATGATGCTCTCGTTGATGCTGCGGCCACTGATATTTCCAAGTATGGCGATTTCGAGTGGTTCGTTTCCGAAGACCCGTATGTTTCTGACACGCCGCCTTGGTTCAGCCCCGGCGAACCCCACGAAGAAGACAGTACACCGTTTGATGTGAGGTAATTCCATGGAGAAAAGCTTCACCAAAGACGGTGCTCGTTGGTTTACTTGCAGGCGATGTGGATTGAGAAACTGCGAGAACATTTATCGGTGGAAAAAGAAGCCACAGCCTATGAAAAACATCTGCACCCTCTGCATTGAAAAAGAGGAACTGGCACACCAGGAAGCTCGGGAACGAGTTCATTACAGTCCATTCCAATATCCATTTTAACAGTTGAGAGGAGTCTTAATCATGAGTCGTAAAGCTACTGACAACATCATCATCGAAAACGCCCGCATTATCTTCCGGAACTTTTCCGGTAAGGAGGACAAGTACAACCGCGCCGGTGATCGCAATTTCTGCGTTATCATCGAGGACCGCAACGATGCTCAGCGTCTGATCGAAGACGGCTGGAATATCCGCGTGATGCCTCCCCGTGAGGAAGGTGACGAGCCTCGCCACTATCTCCAGGTCGCGGTGAGCTTCAAGAACTTCCCGCCCAAGGTCGTCATGGTCACCCGCCGCAAGCAGACGCCTCTCGATGAGGAGTCCATCGGCGCTCTCGACTTTGCCGAGATCAGCAATGTGGATCTCATCATCCGCCCCTATAACTGGATCATCCAGGAGGGCACCAAGAACGAGAAGAGCGGTGTGAAGGCCTACCTCAAGACGATGTATGTTACCATCGAAGAGGATGAGTTCGCTGAGAAGTATGCTGCGAGCGAGTATCCGCAGGAATAAGCATTGCGGGGACGCTGGTTAGGAGGTAGCCGGCGTCCCTTTAACTTTTTGAAAGGAGGACCCCATGCCTTTCTGGAAACCTAAGAAAAAGAAGAAAGCGGTTCATAAGGCGAAATCGGCTAAGTCGCTCCCAAAGTATGAGCCAAAGCCGTTCATTCCGCCTGAGATACCGAAAATTGATATTTCAGCAAATCAGCAAAAAGAGTCACAAAAGCCAGCTCCGAAAAAAGCTTCCTCGCCAAGGGCGGACGACAAGAAGTATTTCATCGAGACATTCAACAAGCTCGTGTCCGAGCGAAATCGACCGTGGGACATTTGGAAGGACTTCGTTCTGATAACGGCCTGCGCATTCTCCAATGCTGTTGATAAGACACATTATGATGAGCGAGAAGACCGTTATCTGAAAGCCATCGCCAAGTACCGCAAAGAAGAGCAGGCGTTATTCCCGGAGCTTCTTGCCGAAATGACGGTCGCGTTGGAGAAAAATCCGGACCAGGACTTTCTTGGTGAAGTCTATATGCGGATGAGACTCGGAAGCGACGAACTTAAGCAAATATTTACTCCATACAATGTTTGCCATCTCATGGCGCTTGCGACGATGGGTAATGTTGCTGAACAGGTCGAAAAAAGCGGCTTTATCACAATTCACGATGATTGCTGCGGAGGCGGTGCGACTTTGATAGCCGCTGCCAATGTGGCACGAAATGACCTTGAAAAGGCCGGCTTGAACTTCCAGAACCATATTCTCTTCTCGGCTCAGGACATTGAGGAGACAGTTGCGCTCATGTGCTACATCCAGTTATCGCTGCTCGGCGTCGCTGGGTTTGTCAAGGTCGGCAATTCTCTTACCGATCCAATCAGAAATGGTGACTCTTTGGAGAACTACTGGTTTACACCTATGTACTTCAGTGATGTCTGGCATACTCGTCGAGTCATCAACCAAATGATGAATATTTTACGAGAGGAGCGTGAAAGCGATGACCATTAAAGATTTTGACGCGAAAAAAGTCATCCTTGAAGACCGATACAAAAGCGATGAGTACGAGACGATGACCCTCTACTTTATCGCGCCAAAAGAATGGCTCGACGGTCTCTATCCCGATGCTGTTCACACTGAAATAAGTGTTGAGTATCCGCTGAATTGTCCTGAAGCTTCTGCGGCAACCGTAATGGTATCTCCGACAAGAGATCTCGGAGAGGACGGATATGAGGACTATGACTGGAGTGACCTTGAGCTGCCTCTTTCAGATATTGAAGCGTTAATCGGGATGGCTAAGTCATGAGCATCAGTCTGTACGATCATCAGCGCAGCGCCCTTGAAAAAATGAAGAACGGTTGTATCCTGTGCGGCGGGGTCGGTTCCGGTAAATCCAGAACTGCCCTCGCTTATTACTATCTTCAGCAGGGCGGAAATCTCGACATTCCTGATGCGCCGATGAAAAATCCGCTTGATATTTACATTATCACCACGGCGCGCAAACGGGATACCTGTGAATGGGAGGATGAGTTAGCTCCATTCCTGCTCTCCACTCACGAGGACTGCAATTACTACAAGAACAAAGTCATCATCGACTCGTGGAACAACATTGCCAAGTACAAAGATGTGAAAAACAGCTTCTTTATATTTGACGAGCAACGAGTCGTCGGCTATGGAGCTTGGACGAAGGCATTCCTGAAAATCGCCAAGGAGAACAAGTGGATTTTGCTGTCTGCTACCCCTGGGGATACCTGGCAGGATTACATCCCAGTCTTTATCGCGAATGGGTTCTATCGAAACAAGACCGACTTCATCGACCAACATGTGGTTTATGACTGGAGGTCGAAGTATCCGAAGGTTGACAGGTATCTCAACACCGGACGGCTGATCCGTTTGCGCAATCGTATTCTCGTGACGATGGAGTTCGAGCGGCACACCACATCGCATCATCAGGATGTGCCTGTTTCCTACAACATTCCGCTCTACAAAGATATTTCTCGAAACCGCTGGAACCCTTGGGAAGACCGTCCTATTGAAACGGCTTCTGAGCTTTGTATGAACTGGCGTCGCGTGGTAAATTCGGACGAGTCCCGAAGCGTGGCCGTGCTGGAGATTATGGAAGATCACCCTAAAGTCATCATCTTCTACAATTTCGACTACGAGCTTGATATTCTCAAAAATCTTGGTTACCCCGATGGGACTGAAGTCGCTGAATGGAACGGTCACAAGCATCAAGAAATCCCGACCTGCGACAAATGGGTCTATCTCGTGCAGTACACGGCCGGCTGCGAGGGCTGGAACTGCATTACTACTGATACGATTATCTTCTACTCGCAGAACTATTCCTATAAGGTCATGGTTCAGGCTTCCGGACGAATCGACCGTCTGACGACGCCATTCAGTGACCTTTATTACTTCCATCTAAAGAGCTTTTCCGGTATTGATCTGGCAATCAGCAAGGCACTCAAGGAGAAGAAGAACTTCAACGAAGGTCGCTTTGTTGGGTGGTCTACTGCGCCGATGCCGAAAGCTGCATGACATGAAAAGGAGAAATCATGGATAACGCAAAAATTATTGCTGTCGACTTCGATGGCACTTTGGTTGAAAACAAATGGCCTGAGATCGGTGCGCCGATTGAAAAAAACATCGCCAAGGTTAAGGCCGAACAGGAAGCTGGCTCCAAAATCATTCTTTGGACGAACCGAGTTGGCGAACCTTTGGAAAAAGCGCTTGCTTTTTGTGAGGCGCAGGGCATCCATCTCGATGCGGTCAATAAGAATCTTCCCGAAATTATCAAAGCATTTGGGACTGACTGCCGGAAGATCTTCGCCAATGAATATTGGGATGATCGCGCAGTCTTGATGTCCGAGAAAGATATCGGAGAATTCTCCGATGGGTTCCATACCTTCAATTCCCTCTATCATCAGCGGCTCATCCTCTTCGCGGCCTTGGTGAACACTTTCCCGACGCTTGCTTGGAAATCCCACAAGCATTCGGATGGCGAGGCTCCCTTTGGAGGGGGCTGGTTCATCGTTGGCATCGACACGCCAAAAGGGCCCTATACCTATCATTACGAGGACAAGGACTGGGACCTGTTCCGCTGTAAAGAGGTGGCCACTGCCCCTGAGTGGGACGGCCATACCGATAAGGATGTCGAGCGGGTACTGTCCCTTTTCGATGACGAGAGTGATTGGGCGGCTCGTGAAGTTGCTCTTGCTTCTCAGAAAGAGCGCGAAGGTGCCGAGGATAAAGACGACTGGGATTACGGTGTTGCGTGCTATGAGAGCGCCCTCAGAGCATATCGGTCTTTGGAACGCGACGGCCACTCCGGTATGAGCATTCAGATCACCAAGAGCATCCTGAACCGCCTTATCGACGGCAAATGCCTTACCCCCATTGAGGACGATCCTGATATTTGGACTAAGGTCGAGTTTGGTGAGAACGATCCTATCAAGCACTTCCAATGCAAGCGCATGAGCAGCCTGTTTAAGGATGTCACCGAGGACGGTACGGTCACTTACTCGGATGTCAACCGTGTTCAGCTCATCAACAAAGAAAGCCCTGATATTCCGTTCAGAAACGGCTTCGGTACTCGCCTTATCGACAAGATGTATCCGATCACGCTTCCGTACTTCCCGGCGGACAAGAAGTTCAAGATCATCGTCGAAGAGTTTCTGACCGATGAAAAAAATGGCGACTTCGATACCGTCGGCTATCTCCAGCTTATTCTTCCCAATGGCGAGGTCGTTGATCTGAATGGATATTTCAAAGATGGTCCGGACGGCATGGTTCGCATCGAGCATGCTGAGTACGAGGAGCGGAAAGCCAACAGGATCGACAAAAAGTAACCACTGATATTTGAAAGGAGAAAAAATATGATCCCCGTTGATACAATAGTCAGCATTAAATCCGGTGACGAGTACGGTGGTAAATACACCGGGAAACTCGGCATCATTAAAAAGTTTACAGATGATCGGGTCGGAGTGGAGTTTGCCGGCCTTAAAAACCATGCAAGCAAATACGGCCTCTTCTGGTTCAAGAAAGAGAATGTGACACCTTCACTCTTTGATGCTCCGAAGCGCAACGATGCAATCATTCCGGCGGCTCTTGCTAAGGCTTTCCTCAACTTCACTTTCGGAGCCCCCAGGGCATCGCTCGGCGTAAAGCAGGTCATTTTCAGTGGTCCTAAAACGATCGTGTTCTGGCTCGACGGAACCAAGACTATCGTTTCTTGTGACGAGGGTGACCACAATGATCCCTATGCCGGGTTCTGTGCTGCTGTTACGAAGCGAGTCTTTGGCTCTACTTCTCAGGCAAAGAAGGTCTTGGCAAGGACGAGAAAGGAGACTTCCAAATGAGCACCATTTATGTTGGAGAACGGCAGAGCGGCAAAACCACTATGCTTATCGAAATGTCTGAAAAGACCGGTGCCACCATCGTTGTGGCTACCTATCCGATGGCCAAGTACATTCAGCTACTCGCTGCTCAGATGGGTAAGAAAATTCCTGTTCCCATCACGGTAACGAACTACATTCGTCTTCTCGCAAGCGGAGGCCTTGGCAAAAGCCAGAAGTATCTCGTGGACGAGCTTCAGATGATGCTCTCCGCTATGAATGTCGAAGCTGCTACGGTTGACTGCGACTGCATTGAGGTTCTTCGCGGCCAACAGAAAGAAGGTTTGTAATGGCCTGGCTTAAAATGGTTGAGTTCCCAACACGCCTTTGTGAAGTCAAAGGTGAACTCGGATATTTTCATCTTTGGGAGCAGTGGAGTAATGTTGTTGGCGCCAGTCTGCTTCGTGGTGGACACCATGCTGGTCAGATTGGGCAGGTCTATGGCATTGTTGAATTCAAAGATGGTGTTCGCCGTGTTGACCCTGTTTCTATCAAGTTTTGCGATGAGGAGAATGCCGCTCTTTGTGTACTTGTAAAGCACAACGAGGCGTTAAGGAAAGGAGAAGTAAATGCTGAAAGTTGAAAATGTCGAAGTTCTTGGCTGGGAGCACGCCATTCGAGGCATGAGGAACCCTAAGAACTCGTGGGCGAAAAGCGATAGTGGCCCAAAATGTCCTTATGAGAAAGAAAAATGTTGCGGAGAATGCCAGCAAAATTTCTGCATTGGCCCTAACGATAAGCAACTCATGATGGCCCTCCGCAACGCTGGTACGGATCATCGTAAGTTCATGCGGATGATTACCGTCTATCTCGACATCACTGCACCGCTGTACTGGTGGAAAGAGTTCGACACCTATAAGGTCGGTACGGTCGCCAACTCCTGCTCTACGATGCACAAAATCGCAGCAAAGGAGTTTACACTGGATGACTTCAGTCACGAGCATCTGGTTGATGACCTCGATGTCCGTATTGAAATCGGAGGAACCGATCACAGAGATACGGGGCCCATGGAAGTCCTTGGCATGACGATTGATGTGCTAAATCACTATCGCGAAAAATATCTTGCAGCGACGAAGACTGAGGAATACACCGGCCTCCCCGCCAAGGATATTTGGTGGCAGATGATCCAGCTTCTCCCCAGTTCTTACAACCAGAAGCGGACGGTAATGCTGAACTATGAGGTTCTGGCCAATATCTACAAATCCCGTCGGCATCACAAGCTTGATGAATGGCACACACTCTGCGACCGGATTGAAAGTCTGCCTTATTCTGAGCTGATTACAGGCACTGCCGTTTGACACCACTTCGGCTGTTATGATACAATCATAAAAAAAAGAAATCATGCGCAAAAAGTACATCGCCTATTATGGAAGGAGGTTGTTAGGCTATGGCTGAACGCAACGATTCTCACCTTCTGGATGGTGGTGATTCTGTGGGTATGACGGATAACCAGTACAAGGGTATGCTGCTTGACCAGTTGGAAGACTGGCAGGAGATCCTTGACCTGGCAATCGCAGCCGGGAACACCGAGATTCAGAAAAAGGCTGAGAAGCAAATCGCGAAGATCAACGAAAAGCTGAAATTCTAATCTCTACCCAGAGGGAAGGGCTTGTGGAAACACAGGCTCTTCTCTTTTTATATTTTTCAGGAGTGTGAATACTATGACACCTAATGAGTACCAGAAAGAAGCACTTCGGACCGCATCCGGAATGTCTAAGGAATACCCTCGTATTCTCAACGGCCTGATGGGTCTGAACGGCGAAGCCGGAGAATGCATTGATATTCTCAAAAAGCATCTTTACCAGGGCCACGCTTTCGATAGCGAACACATGGCAAAAGAACTTGGCGATGTCGCATGGTATCTGGCCATCAGCGCAGAAGCTATCGGCTATGATTTGGAGACGATCTTCCAGATGAACATTGATAAGCTCCGCGCCCGCTATCCCGATGGCTTTGATGCCGACCACAGCCTCCATCGTAAGGCAAATGATATTTGAAAGGAGCTTGTGAAAATGGATGAGAAAAAAATCCACTCAATCATTGATGAAGCAATGGAGGCTCGTGACCGCTCTGTGTCCATTTATATTTCACCTGATGGTGGTGTTTCTGTTTCGGTCTTCCCGTGGCCGGACGAAGAGACACTCCGCAACATGAGAGCCAGCGGTCTGATTTCTCACAATGACTACCGGACACGACTTGGCCTGTCGCCTATGAAAGACTAAGGAGGATCGCAATGAACGAAAAAGTTCTGAGACATAAGGAAATCTGCGATGGGCTGAACGAGCTCTACGCACGCAAAAACCACGACTATGGTGACAGCTTCCATACCACTTTCGTCGAGGAAGGTCTCGCTATGGCCCGTATCCGTTTGGGGGATAAGTTCTCCCGCTTCAAGACCCTGTCCCGCCTTTCCTGCAATGACCGCGACCAGCAGCAAGTTACGGATGAGTCCATTCGTGATACGCTGCTTGATCTCGCAAACTATGCCATCATGACTGTGTTGGAGATGGATACACCGGATGAGAGTCATGCAACTCTGTACGCTTATGACAAGCCTATCTATACTGTTGGGGAGGATAAGTAAGATGAAAGATAAGAGAGTGCTTTGTATGCTTGCGGCGATCCTCCTCGTTGTCGCCATGATGCTGATGTTCCTGACGGGTTGTAACAGACAAGTCATCGACACGACATTCAGCTATGACAATGCTATCCTGGCGCTTCCCGATGGTTCAGTCATCAGCGGGAAAATTGAAAGCTGGAAAGACTATGATGACGGCGATCAGATTCAGGTAAAAATTGACGGAACTACATATCTGGTTCATTCCGTCAACATCGTACTGATAAAGGAGTAATGATTATGTGGAAGCGCGAACTGATCCGCAACAAGATCTATGCGGTATTGATGGTGCTGGCATCTTTGCCGGTTGTTATTTTGGAGAGGGATGGTACGGTCCTTCTCCTTTCTCTTTTATTCGGAGTTCCGATGTTCTTTGCAAAAGAAAACTGGATCATGGGAGGACCCGTTCATGAAAGTAAAGAAAGCCGGAAAAAGAGTGTTCGGAGCCGTAATGTCCGCTGCCGAGAAAAAGGCTATGGACATGGAGATACAGCGACAGCTCGCAGAGTACGATCGAAAGCATATCCGAGAGATCGACGCTCTGGTTCTGTGGGAGCTGCGTGAACAGCTCGGCTTCGGCAACAAGAGGCTTAAAAAATTCTATGACAACTTCTCCCGCGGCATCGAGGCTTTGATCCGTCGTTATGAGATGGAACAGGGCGATGATGTCTGGCTCTGTACCTACAAGCTGAAAGAGATCGGCTGTGATCTTGAAAAATGGGAGAAAGAAAGAGGTGACCAATGAGCGACCGAAAAAACTCGGAGGGCTACTCAGATCCGACAGCCTACCAGGCCATGATGAACCTTGAAATTGAGGAGCTTCGTTTTAAGAAGTTGCTCCGGTCTATCAAGGATGTGTGTGACTTGGCGGACTTCGAGATCGAAGGTCGTGTCGTTCTGATCGACAAGCGGTCCGGACGAGTATGGAGGTAGAAAAATGTTTAACTTTCCTACTGAAGATATTGTGAAGGCATTTGAGGCCTTTAGCGAAGCCATCAATCAGTTGGCTGACTATATTGTTGATGAATGGGGAGCTGTCACTATGACTGTATCAGCCGTCCTCGACGATGATGCGCTCTGGCCAAACCGATACGGAATGCCGCCTAAAAAGTACGGTCAATCTCTTCAGAAACACTCCAAAAAGTCATTCAAGCAATACGACTACATCCCGATTATGGCAAAAAATCTCCCTTATCAACGGAGAGCATTTTAGCAAAACTGCGTGAATTTGCCCCGGTTCTGTCTAATCTAAGATAGAATTCGGGGCTCTTTCATGCGCAAAAATCGTGGCCACTTTTATTTTGAAAAACGGGCTTCTGCCCACTTTCTTTCAGAAACTTGATATATTTGGGCGAGTTGAGAGACTTGTAGAGACGGTTCTGGCCAAAAAAAGTGGGTTTTTGGCCGGTTTTATTTGAAAAGTGGGCAGGCTGAAACCGTTGGTACACAAGGCTTTGCGGGATTTCTGCCCACTTTCCCACTTTTTTCTTTAATTAGTATGAAGAAAAAATGTAAAAAATATATATAAGTGACGAGAAAAAGTGGGTTTTTGGCCAAAGCCTGATTTTCCTCAAAAAAACTCTGACTTCCTTTTCGTGCGCGAGTGTGATATACTAAGCTTGCGACACAATTAAATCTTCTTATCCGCTTCACTATGGGAGAATTACTTGGCAACAAGTGTTTCTCTCTTAACTCGTTATACCCATAGTGGTGGTAAGAGGATTGTGTCGCAGCAATGAGAGATGCGCTTTTGCAGGGTGCGTCTCTTCGTTGGGGCGCACCTTTTTTATTTGCACTCTTACGATGGGAGGACGGAGCGTGGCACGGCCTTACACTGAACAGCAAGTTCTCAAGAAACTGGATATTCCTGATTTCAGACATTTGACAAAAGAAAAAGTCATTGCTTTTGCGACGATGGTTCCAAAGATGAACCCCGAAGTTGCAAAGAAAGCCCTTGAGCAATTTCCGAACTTCGCTTCGACTTCACTTGATGTTTTGAAAGAGTACCGCAGCGTCATCCAGGAAGCGATGGAAGACGATCGAGAGAGTATGCGCAGTTGTTACGATATGTATAACCGCGTGATGGATTCTCTTGAAAAAATGCTGGACAACGACGACCTGACATTTGAGCAGAAGACTTATATTCTCGATCAGATGCAGGAAGTTGCCGCAGCGGTAGCGGATAAGGACTCTGAAAAATCGAGGAACCGTTTGAAGCTCATTGGGGTTATCGGCGGCGTAGCTGCTGCCATTGTCGCAGCTTTGGCTTCGAGTCTTGGAGGTAACATCGCACTGAAAGAAAGCAACAACATTGATGATGACAACATAACGGATTTATGAGAAAGGACGGACAGCATGAGTAAAGGTAACGGAAAGCGTAGCACTGGCGGACTGATCCTCGATGTGATACTTACTTTCTGCACAGGAGGTCTGTGGCTGATTTGGATACTCATTCGGTATCTGCGAAATAATAGCTGACCCTCTGGATATTGACCGAGACGCTTGAAAAGGTGTCTCGGCTTTTTTATGCCCTTTTTGGCTTCCGCAGAAAAAACAGGGTCTTTTATGGAGAAGAGAGAGATGTGTTACACATTTCCCTCTCTCCATTTTATTTTTTGTCGAAAGGAGGTCATTTCGTGGCCAGAAGTTCCAGACTTGAGAGCGGATTTCAAGACCGTTTAATCGAGTCATTGAAAGCGTTGTTCCCTGGATGCATGGTTTTCAAGATGGACCAAATTCAGGGACTTCCCGATCTGTTGATTCTTTATGGCGAGAAGTGGGCCTCCCTCGAATGCAAGAGGTCTGCGACAGCTAAGAAGCGCCCAAATCAGGACTACTATGTCGAGAAGATGAACGATATGTCATTCTCTCGTTTTGTGTGTCCGGAAAATAAAGAGGAGGTATTGAATGAACTTCAACAGGCATTCCAACCTTGAAGGTCAGCACGCCTTCCTTGGTGCAAGTAAGTATCACTGGATCAATTACACCGACGATAAAATCGCGGACTCCTATGTGAGATTTCTGGCAACACAGAAAGGAACTGTTCTTCACGCATTCGCCGCTCAGTGTATTCTTTTGGGGCAGAAACTTCCCAAGTCTCAGAAGACTCTGAACATGTATGTGAATGACGCTATCGGTTATAAGATGACGCCGGAACAGATCCTCTACTATTCCTCGAACTGTTTCGGAACGACCGATGCGATTTGTTTCCGAAATAATTTTCTTCGCATCCATGATTTGAAGACCGGAGAAATTGATGCTCACATTGAACAGTTGGAGGTCTATGCCGCTCTGTTCTGTTTGGAGTATCATATTCGTCCAGCCGACATTGAAATGGAACTGCGTATCTACCAGCACGACCAAATTCTGTACCATAAGCCGACTGTTGAGGATATTCTGCCAATCATGGACAGGATCATCACAGCCGATAAGGTCATCAACAAAATTAGAGAAGAGGAGGGTTAAGCTATGGACCTCGTAGAGGAAGATATTCTGATGCACTATGGCGCCAAACGGCGCTCTGGGCGCTATCCGTGGGGTTCCGGTGATAACCCTTACCAACATGGCGGCGACTTTCTCGCTCGCGTTGAAGAGCTTCAGCGGCTCGGCAAAACTGAAAAACAGATTGCTGATGAACTTCATCTTTCGACGACTGACTTGCGGATGCAGGTTCGCGTCGCAAAGCATGAACGCCGTGCTCTTCAGGCAGACCGTGCCCGTTCTTTGCGGGAAGACGGTAAGACGCTGGATGAGATCGCCTCAATCCTCGGTTATGCGAATGACTCTTCTGTTCGCGCACTGCTGAATGAGAATACGGCAGCCAATAAGAATAAGGCGCAAGCCACGGCAGAGATTCTGAAGAAAGAGCTTGCGGAAAAAGGAGCCATTGATGTAGGCACCGGCGTTGAGCGGCAGCTTGGCGTTTCTACCGGTGTTCTTCAAGAGGCTCTTTTCATTTTGGAAACCGAGGGTTATAACCGCTATGGCGTCGGCGTTCCCCAGGTAAACGACCCGAAGAAACGCACGATCACCCCCGTTATTTCCGTTCCTGAGATTGACCAGAGAGAGGTTTATCAGAACCTTGATTTGGTGAAGTCTGTTGGCGACTACCATTCTACTGATGGTGGCGAGTCTTGGGATAAGCGTGAGTATCCGGCGAGCATTGATTCCAGCCGTGTGAAGATCCTTTATGGCGATGAGGGTGGCGCACTGAAAGACGGTGTCATTGAGATCCGTCGCGGCGTTGCTGACCTTGATTTGGGAGACTCTCACTATGCTCAGGTTCGTATCCTTGTGGATGGTACTCATTACCTCAAAGGAATGGCGATGTATTCTGACGATATGCCCGATGGCGCAGACATTGTCTTTAACACCAACAAGCATACCGGAACACCTAAGATGAATGTTCTGAAGAAAATTCAGGATGATCCCGACAACCCTTTCGGGGCTTTGATTAAGGCTAATGGCCAGAGTCACTATATCGACGCCGACGGCAATGAGAAGCTTTCTGCGATCAACAAGCTGAAAGAAGAGGGCGACTGGGACAAGATGAGTAAAAATCTTTCTTCCCAGTTCCTTTCCAAGCAGCCCATCCAGCTTATCAAGAAGCAGTTGGATTTGACTTACGCTGATGCTGCTGATGAGTTCTCGGAGATCTGTTCGTTGAACAATCCCACCGTAAAGCGGAAGCTTCTGTTAGACTTTGCGGATGAGTGCGACTCGGCTGCTGTCCATCTGAAAGCGGCTGCTCTCCCTCGTCAGAGCACGCAGGTCATACTACCGCTCAATGCGATGAAAGAGACCGAGATCTTTGCCCCGAACTATCGTGATGGCGAAAAGGTCGTGCTAATTCGCTATCCGCATGGTGGTACCTTTGAGATCCCTGAGCTTACGGTCAATAACAAAAACCCGACTGCCGTTTCCGTTCTCGGAAAGAACATTCGGGATGCTGTTGGTATCAACCCTAAGGTTGCAGAGCGTCTTTCTGGTGCTGACTTTGATGGCGACCAGGTCGTTGTCATTCCGACCGGTGGGAGGGTGAAAATCCAATCTACCCCCGCCCTTAAGGATTTGAAGGACTTCGATCCTAAGACTGACTACTCAACTGAGGGCAAGACTGGCGTTCGGCTCCTTGCAAAGGGTGCTGCTACACAGAGACAGATGGGTGAGATTTCAAATCTCATTACTGACATGACTCTGAAAGGCGCTACTGAGCCTGAGATCGCAAGAGCGGTCAAACACAGCATGGTTGTCATTGATGCGGCCAAGCACAAGCTCGACTACCGGCAGTCTGAGAAAGACAATGGTATCGCCGAACTCAAGAAGAAGTATCAAGGCTTTGACGACGAGACTGGTCACCATGGCGGCGCCTCTACCCTCTTATCCCGTAGAAAGCAGGATGTTGAGGTACCGGAGCGTCGGGGCAGCGGTGTCATTGATCCTCTGACAGGAAAAGTCGTTTACAAGGAGTCCGGCAGAACTTATGTGGACCCCCGTACCGGAAAGACGGTAGCGGCAACCACTAAAGTTAAACGCATCCTCGCAGTTGATGATGTTCGTTCGATGTCTTCTGGAACGCTTCAGGAAGAGGCCTATGCCGACTATGCCAACAAGATGAAAGACCTTGCCAATAAGGCCCGTCTTGAATATAAGGCTACCCCTACTCTGAAGCGCTCTGCCAGTGCGGCCAAGGCCTTTGAGCCCGAAGTGAACCGCCTTATGGCTGCTCTCAAGGTCGCGCAGTTGAATGCTCCTCTTGAACGAGAAGCTCAACGAATTGCAAATGCTCGTGTGAAAGCAAAGGTTCAGGCAAACAACATTACTGACAAAGATGAGATTTCCAAGATCCGTCGTGCTGCCATCAGTGATGCCAGAAATTCTACTGGCGCAAGCGGAAAGCGAACTCGCATTACAATCAGCGATGGCGAATGGACTGCAATTCAGTCTGGTGCAATTTCAGACACAACCTTGAGCGAGATCTTGCGCTATGCCGAACCGAAAACTGTAAGAGAACGAGCAACGCCGAGAAGAACAACGCAGTTGTCCGATGCTCGCATTAGCAGAATCAAAGCAATGGCGAATTCTGGCCACACAAATGCTGAAATCGCTGAAGCTTTGGGAATTTCGACTTCTGCCGTTTCCAAGTATCTGAATTCATGAAAGGAAGTGAGAGAAAATGGCTCAATCATGCGCGCTAACTACGACAGATAATCCGTATGATCCCTTTACCCAGTACGATGCTTGGTATCGCTTTGATGAAGGCAAAGGCTATCACTCTTGCGCTTACCTGGCCCGTATAGCCAGGACTTCCGATCAGCTTTCAGATGCTGAAAACGAACAGGAACTTGAGCGTGCCATTGACGACATCATCAAATACGATCCCCTTGGGATCTACAAAAAAGTAAAAGCAGACACAAAGGATTCGCCTTCCGTGAGTGCATAAAGGCTTTAGCAGCCTTTTTCGCTCAAATCGGGAGGTTTTATCTTTGGCTCTGCTTTTACAGCACGATAAGTTCTAACTCCAAGTCACCTTTTGCTTAGCGAGATTACCTTGCTTTCTAAAAGGTATAGGGGGGGGTCGCAAAAACAGCACCCCCTCTGCATCGCGGCGGTCTTTGAAAATTCTCCGGGGGATATTTTTGAAAAATGTTTTTCGGGGTTGGGGGCAGCCGGCGGGAGTTTTGGGCGACGAGACAGGGTTTGAACGGGCCCACAGGGCTGATATTTCACCTCCTGATGTGTTCTTCTTTCCATGGAATTGCCACGACCGGGTCATGCAAGTGCTTTCTCTACCTCCATCTTTCATTTGGGGATTTCTCCTTTCAACTTGTTCAGCCAGTCAGTTCTGTGGGTTCTTTCAAGCCCTGTCTCAAAGTCCAAATAAGTGATGCAAAACACAGCGAATACCATGATCAAACACAGCGAGAGGAGGTGGCAAGGATGGCAAAGGCCGCAAGATCATCTGAGAAAGTACCTAAATCCCGTGCGGCTCTTACTCCTGAAGCAAGAGAGAAGCAACTGATCGCCTTAGCCATTGATGTTGCCGAAGAGCAAATGCGCAACGGCACTGCTTCCTCTCAGGTGATTTCCCATTTTCTGAAACTCGGCTCCACCAGAGCCCAGATCGAAAAAGAATTGCTTGAGAAGCAGAGGGATCTTGCCGCGGCAAAGGCCGAAGCGATCGAGTCCTCCGCCAAGATGGAGGATCTGTACCTCAAGGCGGCCAAGGCTATGAAGAGCTATCAGGGGCAGGAGGATGAAGAGGATGAATATTAAAAGCTATTCAGAACTTGTTCTTCTTCCAACCTTTGAAGATCGCTTTGAGTATCTTCGGCTTGATGGCATCGTCGGCGAAACAACTTTTGGCTTCGACCGTTATATGAACCAGGTCTTTTACAGGTCGCTGGAATGGAAGAAGATCCGAGACACGGTGATCGCAAGAGATCTTGGCTGCGACCTCGGCATCGAAGGTCACGAGATATTTGGTCGAGTCATCATTCACCATCTGAACCCGATTCGGCAGATAGATCTTCTGGAACGGACAGACATTCTGCTCGACCCTGAGTATCTCATCACAACGACCCATGAGACGCATCAGGCAATTCACTACGGTGACAAAAATCTGTTGCTCACCGAACCACCACAGCGGACAAGGAACGATACTTGTCCCTGGAAACATTAAACCAAAGGAGGAACCGACTATGCAGAATAATCCTCGTAAGCAGGACATCATTCAGGAGCTTCGCGGTAAGCGTCAGGATGTGACGGAACTCTGCACTGAGGCAGAAGCGGTCGATGAGCCGCACACTGGCTCCGGTATTGTTACGGATTGTCTCTATCTGAATGTACGTAAGCTGCCCGACATCAACGCAGATGTTGCGGTCGTCATTGACGCGCTGGCACAGGTCTGCATTGACTTGGATGCATCCACGGAAGACTTTTACAAAGTTCGCACTTCTGATGGGGTCGAGGGCTTTTGTATGAGAAAGTACATTGCCCTTTCCAAGTAAGGAGTGCATCTATGGATACGACTGAAAGCATCCTGACATCAGTGAAGAAGCTTCTCGGAATTGACGAGAGTTACACTCACTTTGACGCCGACCTCATCATGCACATCAACTCCGTCTTTTCCATTCTTGGGCAGATGGGAGTTGGCCCAAAGAAAGGTTTTGCCATTTCAGGGGCTGATGAAAAGTGGTCTGACTTTCTGGAGGATGACCCCGGTCGGCTTGCCCTTGTAAAATCTTATATGCACCTTAAAGTTCGGCTGCTTTTCGACCTGCCTACCGCTTCCTCTGCTGTTGACGCGATGAACCGTCAGATCAGCGAGTTTGAGTGGCGGCTTTTCGTGGCGGCCGATAATGCTGCAAGAGAGGAGGAAAGTCAAAATGGATGAACTTTGCCACTATGGCATCAAAGGCCAGAAATGGGGTGTTCGCCGTTTTCAGAATTCGGACGGCAGTTACACCTCTGAGGGAAAACGCCGCGCTCAGCAGCAGGAGAAGAAAGATCCTGTGAAAGAGATGAAAGATGAAGACCTTAGAAAGGCAATCAATCGGTTATCTCTGGAAAACAAATATAAGGATCTGACTAAAAAGCCGACCCCGCCCTCCAAGCTTGAGTCGACCAAGAAAGCTGTGGATGCCACTTCCGAACTTGTCAATCGGGCGAAGAAGATGGATCAGGACAGCCGCAAGGCTACGAAGAAAGAGCGGATGGACCTGAGCAAGAAGACCGACAAGGAGCTTCGCGACCAGATCAACCGCGAGCTTTTGGAACGGCAGTACAACGATCTGTTTGCCAAGGAGTCGGTGTCCAAAGGCCGCCGCTATCTTTCCGATGTGCTTGACAACGCCGGAACGGTTTTGGCTGTCGGCAGCTCGGCTCTGAGCATTGCTCTCGCAATTCAGCAGTTGCAGAAGAAGGCGGGGTAATACTTGATGGCCCTGTCGAATACTGCTGTTCCCCGGTATTACGGAAAGTTTCGTGAAGCAGTGATTCGGGGTGAGATCCCTGTCTGCAAAGAGATTTCGATGGAGATGAACCGGATCGACGATCTGATCGCAAATCCAGGAATCTATTACGATGATAAAGCTGTTGAGGGCTGGATCAAGTATTGCGAGGCAGAGATGACCTTGACGGATGGTTCCGATCTTCACCTCCTTGACAGCTTCAAGCTGTGGGGCGAGCAGGTATTCGGCTGGTATTACTTTGTGGAGCGCACGGTCTATGAGCCGAACGCTGACGGACGAGGTGGGCACTATGTCAAGAAGATGATCAAGAAGCGGCTTGTGAACAAGCAATACCTGATCGTCGGACGAGGCGCCGCTAAGTCGATCTATGATTCGTGCATCCAATCATTCTTTGAGAATGTGGACACAAGTACGACCCATCAGATCACGACAGCTCCAACCATGAAGCTTGCCGAAGAGGTCATGTCACCAATCCGCACTGCCATTACAAGAGCCCGCGGCCCCGTATTCCAATTTCTGACCCAAGGCTCACTTCAGAACACGACCGGTTCGCAGGCCAATCGCGTCAAGTTGGCCTCGACCAAGAAAGGCATTGAGAACTTTCTGACCGGCTCTCTCATTGAGATCCGCCCTATGTCGATCAACAAGCTGCAAGGTCTTCGATGCAAGATCGCAACCGTAGACGAGTGGCTCTCCGGCGACATTCGCGAGGATGTTATCGGCGCTATCGAGCAGGGCGCTTCCAAGGTGGACGACTATCTGATCGTGGCCACCAGTTCGGAGGGTACTGTTCGTAATGGCGCCGGCGACACCATCAAAATGGAGCTTATGAGCATTCTCAAGGGGGATTATCCAAATCCGCATGTTTCGATCTGGTGGTACAAGCTCGACTCTGTCGACGAGGTCGGCTATCCGGAGATGTGGATGAAGGCGAACCCGAACATCGGAAAGACTGTAAGTTACGAGACTTATCAGCTTGATGTGGAACGCGCCGAGAAAGCGCCTGCTGCAAGGAATGATATTCTTGCCAAGCGTTTCGGACTGCCGATGGAGGGTTATACCTATTACTTCACCTACGAAGAGACACTGCCGCATCGCAAACGCGATTACTGGCAGATGGCCTGCGCGCTGGGCGGAGACCTTTCTCAGGGTGACGACTTCTGTTCGTTCACATTTTTGTTCCCGTTGCGTAACGGTTCCTTTGGCGTGAAGACCCGAAACTACATTACTTCCAGAACACTTAATAAGCTGCCCGCTGCTATGCGTAATAAGTATGAGCAGTTTATGGATGAGGGTAGTCTTGTCGTTTTGGATGGAACGGTTCTGGACCCGATGCAGGTCTATGAGGACTTGGACGAGTACATCGTTGCGTGTGGGTATGATGTCCGCTGCTTTGGCTATGACCCATATAACGCCAAGGAGTTTGTGGAACGCTGGGCGGCTGAGAACGGCCCGTTCGGCATTGAGAAAGTCATTCAGGGCGCGAAGACGGAGTCCGTTCCATTGGGTGAGCTGAAGAAGCTGGCCGAAGACCGGATGCTCCTCTTTGACGAAGAGTTGATGACCTATGCTATGGGTAATTGCATCGCCATGGAAGATACCAATGGAAACCGGAAGCTGATGAAGAAGCGGTATGA
>JABLTM010079019.1_pt1 | contig 44715 bp, 39 predicted proteins | sample 7160121 | NCBI WGS metagenome assembly JABLTM01 (sample SAMN14651224, study PRJNA627086) | human gut metagenome | isolation source: feces | host: Homo sapiens
CGCGGTAACTACTACATGATGACAACAAGACAGTTCACAGCTCAGGATATGCTTGATCATGGTATGGTAAGTGAAGTAGTTCCTAAGGGCAAAGCAGTTGAACGTGCATGGGAAATCGCTCGTATGTGGAAACTCATGTCCTACGAAAACCGTACAATCATGTCCAACCTTGCTAAACGTCCTCTGAAGAAACTCCTTGTTGAGGATCTGAAGCTTCACACAGTAAGTGAACAGTATGGTTCCCTTCTTCGTGTTGCTGCTGGTGACCTCGGTGACGAACATTCAGCTCAGCAGGATGAGAAATACATCAGCCGTGTAGCAGATTATCGTTATGCCACAACAGATATGCAGGAACCAATGACAGCTGAGCACTGGGCAGGCATGGCCGACAGAGCTGCTGAATGGTTCAAAAAAGTCGAAGCAGGCGAAATCGAAAATCCATATGTGATCAAACCGGTTAAGCCATATCGTCCGGCTCCGGCCAAAAAACTGAATAAATAAAAAATAGAGTGCACTCGGTAATCTATGGCGCGCGTCCGCACGTCTCATCTTATCGAGTGCACTCTTTCTACTTAACATAAGTGCTTTTCATCGCTGTTATTTTTGACTACTTTTCGCTTTTGAAAGTTCTTCGGGAAATTCTGCCGCCACGGTTCTGAGCATTGCTTTCGCATTCATATCAAAGGCTTCTCTCGGCCATGCGCCATCTGCCGCTTTCTTCCAGAAAACTTCTTCCATCTCAAGAATCTGCGCTTCCAGCGTCGGATAGGATGCCAGGATACGGATAATCTCATCTTTTGTTGCCGCAAGGCCTTTCTCCATATACTTCCAATAGCGTTCGTCCGGAATCACAAGTCCCCGGTGCGGCATATAAAGCTGCTTCGGATCTGCCTCTCTGGTACGGCGCAGACTGTCCACTGTCTTCTTATAGCTAATCAGGAATGCCGGTACATATCCCCCTTCAAAATCCCCTTCCAGACCGATCGTCTCAGATGAGATCATCACTTCATCATTAATCAGGAAGGATACCGAGCACTGTGTATGCCCAATCGTCTCGATCACTTCCACTACAAACTCACCCAACGCAATACGGTCGCCATCTTCAAGCGGCTTATCCGCATACAACAGCTCCCCTTTGTAATCGTCACTCTTCCATTCATGATGTGATTCTTCCGCTGCTGTCTTCGACATATGAAACATCATCTGCTGCACTTTCGTTTTCTCAAATATATGACAGGCATATTCCGCAGCGTACACTTTAATCTCCGGCCATTCCTGTCTAACATACGGAACTGCAGCCACATGATCATAATGGGAATGTGTCAGGAAAACGGCCCGCAACGGCTGCGTACCTAATATTTCTCTCACACGCTGTACAACGGTTTCACCATAGTAGGCCATCCCAGGGTCAAATAATATCGCTTCCTGCTCTCCCTGAACCAGAAAACAGGTTCCCTTAATATCTTCATCAATATAGTAAACTTTCACCTTTTTCTCCTTTTCATTATTTTCTAATCCTCTTTCAGGTTCGAATGTCTTTCGCCGATTATCCCGGCATTCACTGGTACTATTATAGCATCGCCGCACCACTTTCGCCAATTCATAATAGCCTCCTCATTATGTCAAATCCTCATAATCACCGGATTTACATATCACTTTGCCTTGAAGAAAAAAAGAAAAGCCGCAGAATCAAATTTCTTTAATTCTGCGGCTTTCTATACACGCATTGACTATACGACTATAGTCATTTTATTCAATTTACTGAATAGCTTTCTTTTCCTTTACAGCTACGATCAGGATACCACCGATAACAGCGATAACAGCAAATACCACGTAAGGTACTGTATAACCGCTTGTCATTGAACGCAGTACAGCAAGTACAAAGAATGAGCAGGATCTTACGATACCACAGATCATGTTCATGCAAGCATAAGATACGTTGAAGTCTTTACGACCGAATACCTGAGCTGCCAGGGATGGAAGGAAGTTACCGTTACCGCCGATAGCACCGCCGAGCATGAAAAGTCCAATGTACATGCAAGGTGTTGGAGGTGCGATCAGGAATGCGATACCGATAAAGTACCAGATACCGAACATCAGGCAGGCTTTCTGTGTACCAAGTTTCTGGTCAACAACACCCCATGCCCATGAACCGATCATACCGATAACAGCAGCGATTGTCAGCATAGACAGAGCGCCTGTTAATTCATAACCTCTTGCAGCCATAAAGTAGCTGACTAACTGAGACATAATACCTACAGTAGCAAGACCGAAGAAGCCGGCGCCAAGACCGAAGATCCAAACATATTTATTCTTAAGAGCACCAGCATAGGAAACCTTTTCCATTTCCTTTACGCCTTCTTCTTCTGCCTTGATGATTGCAGCAATTTCAGGGTCATTATCCGGATAGCAGCCAGCTTCTTCAGGTGTCGCTTTTACAAAGATACCAAGTAAGATAGCCAGAAGAATAACAACACCACCAAGGATGGATATAGCACCGGAAATCTGGAACTGGCCTGAAAGACCTGACAGAATCCAGTTAATTAATGCAGATGCAAGGTTCATACCAATTGTTGTGATACCCATAACGATACCTTTTTTTGTTGGGAACCAGTTAGCGCAGATTGCGAAACCACAGTTGCAAGCAAAAGCATTGATGAATGTAACAATACATACAAGCGATACTGCGTACATTGCGATGTTTACGGAGTTACCGTAAGCGATCATACTGATACCGGCAAGCACCATTGTAATGATAGTTGTCTTTTTAAGCCCTGCCTTTTCAATAAATGCAGCCCATAATACACAAGCAAACAATGCGATAATGGATGCTGGTGTTGAAATAGATAACAGAACATCCGGGTTCCAACCATGATACTCTGCCATCATAGGTACGATTGTGTTCAGACCATCAACTGTAATACCTGTCATAAAGAACAGCATGACGATTTCAAAACCGATAACAGTCCAGCCTTTTGTACCAAAATTATAACTTACTTTGTTAAGATCGACGTTCTTTTTATTATCACTCATGATCTTAAATCCTCTCCTTCATGTTCATGCATAATCGTGCCAAAAATAACTTTGTTGCAAAATAGCGTTTAAAAATAAATTCTCCCTTGCGCGCTTTTTTGGAATCATTTAATCTTGAGATTATTTTAACAAACTATAGCAAATAATGGAAATGCACTTTATGTTTTGCTTTTATAACAAATGGTTATAACAAATTCTGCATTTTATTCGTTTTTTTGATAACCGTGCCAACTTTTTACAAAGCGTATAGGCCTATTCAAAATCCTTTTCATGATTTCGCTGTAAGCAGTTGGCGAGCGAACCATTTTTAGATTATACTAATAGCAGATGAATTTCAACGATATGATTTTTTCAAAGGAGGATTTACAATGAATTACGTTAATACAGTAACAGGCCCTGTTGCCGCTTCTGAACTTGGCCGTACACTGATGCATGAACATTTCTTATTCGGTTTCTGTGGTTTCCAGGGTGATGCAACACTTGGCGGATTCAAAGAAGAAGAATATACAAGAGACTGTCTGAAAGCCGTTGATGATGCCCGCGCATACGGCATCAACACAATCGTTGACGCAACAACAAACGAATGCGGACGTAACGTTCGTTTTCTTAAGAAGATCTCCGATATGACAGGCATGAACATCATCTGCTCTACAGGCTACTACTTTCAGGCAGAAAGTGCTTATGCATACTGGAACTTCAGAAGAGGCTTCGCCAACATTGAAGAAGAAATCTACGAAATGATGGTCACAGAGCTTACAAAAGGAATCGAAGGCACAGATATCAAAGCCGGCGTCATTAAACTGGCAAGCAGCTTCAATGAAATCACACCAACTGAAGAAATCTTCTTCAAAGCCGCTGCACGTGCCCAGAAAGAAACAGGCTGCGTCATCATCACACATACACAGCTTGGTACAATGGGTCCTGAACAGGCACAGCTGCTGATTGCTAACGGTGCTGATCCATCCAAGATTGCCATCGGTCATATGTGCGGCAGCACGGATGTTGCCTACCATGAGGCCGTTCTGAAACAGGGTGTTTATGTCAACCTTGACCGTTTCGGTCTTGAAGGCGAACTTTTCCATACACCGACAGATGAACAGCGTATGGATCTGATCAAAACGCTTTCTGACAAAGGCTACGGCAACAAGATTCTTCTCGGTCATGACTCCGTTAATGTCAACCTCGGTCGTGGTCTGATTATGACACCTTTCATGGAAGAAGCTATGAAATGGGCCAATATCACAGATATCGGTGCAAGAGTTCTTCCGGGTCTTGCTAAACGAGGCATGACAGAAGAACAGATCGATGCACTTCTTGCAGCTAACCCAATGACTATCTTTGGTTAATATATAAATAAGGAAGGCAATAATGAATACTCACGCTTACACACCGATGCATATTCAGGATCTGATTAACCGTACGGCTATGGAAGCGAATATTCTGCCCCTGACATCCAGATGTGATTCTGCATGTGTTTTCTGCAGTCATCAGAACAATCCGCCCCAGGTACAGGTGCTCTCCGTCGGGGAACGCTCCCTGGCGGATATTCTGGATACCATGCAGTATCTGGATCCAGCAAGGACAATCACCATCGGTGAATCCGCAACAAACATTATCGAAGGCGAACCGACCTCTCACAAAGATTTTCTGAATGTTCTTCAGATTTTACGCCAGCGTTTTCCACAAACACCTGTCAGCATCACAACGAACGGACATCAGCTGACAAGAGCGCTCATCGCCCAATTAAACAGACTGATGCCTGTGTATATTAACCTTTCTATAAACAGTTCATCCGTCACCTGCCACAGACAGCTCATGCGGGATTCTGAAGAAAAAGCAAACTGTGCCATTGCCGCCATTGCTTTACTGGATGAATATCGTATTCCTTTTTCCTGCAGTATGGTCGGTATGCCTAACATCACCGGCACAGATGATATGCGTCAGACAATCCGGGATATCGCGCACTACGGTGCTGATTCTATTCAGATTTTCATGCCGGGATTTTCCTCCCATATAAAAAAGAATATTTTTCCGGATCCGGATCATATCTATACCGAGCTCAAAGCGCTCGTTGATGAAGTTGCGCCTCAAACCGAGTGCCCGGTTCTTTTAGAGCCGTCTTATGTTCAGGATCTTCGCTGCATGATCAGCGGCGTTCGAAAAAACTCTCCCGCATGGCAGGCGGGACTTCGCAAAGGAGACGAAATTCTGACCGTCAACGGTGAAACACCTTACTCAAGAGTCGCCGCTTACGGCTATCTGAATGGTCCCGGCACACGCACAGTCACTTATCGCTCCAGTCAAAGGGTGCTCGAAGCCACATGGCAGAATACGTCGGACGGCTCCTGTGGGATTGCCATGGAATATGATTTTGACCCGAACAGAGCCGATTATATGAAAAAGGCATTAAGTGACGCACCAGGCAAGGTTCTTTTACTTTGTTCAGAATTTGCGTATCCGCTGATGCAAACTGTGCTGTCTGGAATGGCACTTCCAGAAGACGCATGGGATCTGATTTATGTACCGAACATTACCTTTGGCGGCACAATCCGCGCAGCCGGTCTGCTCTGCTACGATGACTATGTTCAAGCCGTCCGGGATTATTGTGATCATCATACACCCCCGGACGCTCTGGCTGTCCCGGGAGAAAGCTTTAACTATCTCGGCCTTGATCTGACCGGACATCATTATTCAGAAATCGGTCAGGCCTTTCATTTACCTGTCGCATTGATGTAATACCGCTACTTTTCTGAATTGCTACACGATTTTTTATAACGATTATTTACAGGAGATTTTTTATGAGTCATAAAACTGTTATTTGCTTTGCCATCTGGACCAGCTTCTGGTCTGCACTTTTTAATCACTTTTACACTGTTTACTTTGGTTCATTCGGTGTCCCATGGATCATGTTTGTCTGCATGGCCATCTTCTTCGGCATGAACGGCACACCAAAACAGGTACCCGGCATGATTTTGTCTGCCTTCTGCGGTCTCGCATGGGGACAGTTCGACTTCATCCTGATCAACTTCTTCGGCGGCACATGCCACATGTCTGCTGAGATGGCAAGCTTTATGGCCATCCTCGTTGGTACAGCCATCACCATGTACATTCATATCAAACTGCTTGGTGCAACACCGCTTGGCTTTATGCCGTTTATCTTTGCCGGTGTCTGCCTGACATTCTCACAGGGCGGCGGCAACGTGGCAGGACTTGCCTTCACATTATTCGTTGGCATCATCCTGGCAATGATCTGTGGTCTTGGGCTGACATACTGCTCAAAGAAATTTGATTCTGCCGAGAATACGAAATAGTTTTTCTAAATCAAACGTAAAAAATATCCATCCTTTCTCACTGCAAACGCACGTCTTACGCCGTGAAATGTTTGCCGCGAGAAAGGATGGATATTTTTTACTGTTTTTTGAGAACTTGACATATATAGTCGATACCAATCAGATCACGTATTCTCTTTAGCCGCAGATAGCACCCATATCAGCAACAATCGCCTCACCATTAATCATACCGGACATATCCGATGCCAAAAACAGTACCAGGGCTGCCACTTCATCTACAGTTCCGAGCCTTCTCTGAGGAATCGTTTTCAGTACATGCTCCTTAAATTTTTCATTTTCAAATTCAGCTTTATTAATCTCCGTCACCACATAGCCCGGGCAAACAGCGTTTGTCTGGATACCGTAACGACTCCATTCAAGGGCCATGGTCTTCGTCAGATTGATCACACCGGCCTTGGAGGCACCGTAGAGCGAAAGTGCGCTTGTACCTTTTAAGCCGCCAACAGAAGCAATATTGATGATCTTTCCGCCCTTTTCGGATGCCTTCATCACAGCTGCCGCTGCCTTGGAGGCAAACAAAACACTTCTGAGATTCGTCTCCATAATCATGTCGTAATCTTCTACGTCCAGATCAAGAATCTTTTTCGTAATCGCGACACCGGCACAATTAATCAGAATATCCACGCCACCAAAAGTCTCCGCTGCACCTGCAATCAGGGCATCGATCTCATCAATATTTCTTACATCGGTACGAATACCCTTACCATGACCGCCCGCAGAAGTAATCGCCTCTGCAACAGCAGTACATTCATCCTCATGTCTTCCGGCCACAACCACATTGGCGCCGCACTGACCAAAAGCCAGCGCAATTGCTTTACCGATACCCTTTGTACCGCCCGTTACAACCGCCGTCTTACCAGCCATATCGTAGGATGCCATCTTCACAGGCCCATTCATATTTACCATTTCAATACCTCCTATTCCTTCAATAGTCCACCAATTAATATCTGTTTATAAAAGCAGCTCTAACTATCAACTGTTTCAAAAAATCACTCACATTAACAACAAACTAATCGCAAAAAGGGAGCTACTGTGACAAATTTATCCTGTCTGACAGCAGTTCCCTTTTGATAGGCAACAGATAATTTCAAAACTCATTTTCCTGGATAAACGTAAAAAATTATTTTGAAATTATCTGTACCGTTTTTTAGAATTTATGATGCAGTTTAAGGATATCGATCAGCATCTTATCTCTGTACTGAGCGATTTCTGCATTTGTATGGCCCACTTCATCTGGAAGGTTCTTCATAATCTCATCCATTTCCTTCTGAGCCTTTGCACCGTAATCAGCAGGAATTGCATCCCATGCAGCGATATCTGCGCAGAGGTTAAAGCCACCTGCCAGCATATCCATCATACCTTTAAGACCATCTTTGTTGCCTAACTGCATGATCATGTTATGGCCAAAGATTGCCCATCTGATAGCAGGGCCAAATGTCAGAGCCTTATCAGCTTCTTCTACTGTACAAACGCCTCTTTCAACAAGGTCAACCATTTCACGGAATACTGCAAGCTGCAGTCTGTTGCAGATGTAACCTGGGCAGTCTTTCTTCAGAACGATTGCCTCTTTGCCAAGAGATTCATAGAATTCTTTTGCAAGTTCAACATTTGCTTCGTCTGTCTTTTCTGTCTTTGTGATTTCTACGAGTGGGATAAGGTGTGGTGGGTTGTAAGGATGACCGCCAACACATCTTTCAGGATGTACAGCATGTTCTGTAATCTGTCCAAGAGGAAGACCTGATGCAGATGTAGCTACGATTGCATCAACCGGCGCATACTTTTCGATTTCAGCAAGCATGCTGTGTTTGATCGGAAGTCTTTCAGGACCGGATTCCTGAATAAACTGAGCATCCTTTACAGCTTCTTCCATGCTTGTTGTAAACTGGATTCTTGCAAGAACCGCATCCTTATCTTCAATTGCACCGTTTTCAGCAAGGAATTCAAGGTTGCTTACGATTGTCTTCTTATCGTTTGCAAGACAATCATCATTAATATCATAAAGTTTTACGTTCAGGCCCTTCATTGCGAAGAGAACAGCCCAGCTACCGCCGATTACACCGCCGCCGATACCGGCAACATTCTTAATATCTGCTACTTTCATTATTCACACCTCTGTAAAAAAGTTCATTTAAAAGTTTCTTTATTAAGCCGCCCAAAGCTGGCATCATAAAATGTCAGCTCTGAACGATTCTACATTTATTTTTATCTTACAGTAATTCAAATACTGCTGCTGCGCCCATACCGCCGCCGATACACATTGTAACAAGAGCTGTTGTCTTCTTGTTATCCTGAAGGTAATCAAGTGCTTTACATGTAAGGAATGCACCTGTAGCGCCCATTGGATGACCAAGAGCCATAGCGCCACCGTAAGGGTTAACCTTTTCTGGGTTCATCTTAAGGACTTTGATACATGGAACAGCCTGAGCAGCGAAAGCTTCGTTCAGTTCGATGACATCCATATCATCAATTGTCTTGCCGGCACGTTTCAGAGCCTTTGGTACAGCATAGATTGGTCCAAGACCCATCATTGTAGCATCACAGCCTGCAACTGCGAAGGATACCATCTTTGCAATTGGTTTGATACCAAGTTCTTTTGCTTTGTCAGCAGCCATTAATACAACGAATGCTGCTGCATCAGATGTCTGTGAAGAAGTAGCAGCTGTAACTGTACCGCCTTCTTCAGCCGGGATGAAGCAAGGTTTAAGACCTGCAAGTGTTTCCATTGTTGTTGTTGGACGGATACCTTCGTCTTCTGTAACAACCTTTTCGTTGCCATCCTTGTCAACAACAGTTACAGGGATGATAGATGGAGCAAGTTTGCCTTCCTTCTGAGCTTTTGCGGCTTTCATGTTGGATTCGTAAGCCATACGGTCCATTTCTTCTCTTGTTACGCCGTAGTTCTTAACGATGTTTTCAGCTGTCATACCCATGCCCATGTAAGCACCTGGCGCATGCTCATTTAACCATGCATCCTGAAATTCTACAGGATATGGTGCGTATGTATCTGTCATACTTTCAACACCACCGGCTACGATAACATCACCCTGACCGCAAGCGATTGCATTGGCACCTGTTGCGATAGCCTGAAGACCTGAAGAACAGAAACGGTTAATTGTATGACCTGCTACGCATTCCGGCAGTTCTGCTCTTGCGCAAACACTCTTAGCAATATTCATAGATGTTGTACCGTGCTGTACTGCACAACCCATGATAACATCTTCGATTTCAGAACGATCTAACTGAGGCACTTTGTCCAGTACACCCTTTAAAACCTGTGCGGAATATTCGATTGGGTGAGTACCTGCGAAAGAACCTTTTCTTGATTTACAAACTGCTGAACGACCATATGCAACAATAACAACTTCTCTGCTCATTTTGCAAAACCTCCTAATAATCTTTATGAAATCATTCGTGATATCTGTTGAAACGATATCTTGCTTTCCGTATTTCTTTTCATAGTTAGCATACCACATTTCTTTTTGACACTGAAATAACCCTTTTCGGCACGTTTATACAAAAACTGAATAACAATAAATATGGTAGAAACGGACTTTTGGCACGCAGTGTCTTGCGAGTCTTCTTCTAATTAAACAAACTCGCTTTATGCGCTAATCCTTTTATCAAGAAGCTGTTTTCTTCACATCTGCTTATATAATAAGCCGATATATAAAAGCGCTCTGCACAATACCAAACGCTTCCATATATCGGCTCATCTTATCTATTTTTCTGTATTATCTTTTTATATAAGCAAATATTCCTTGTTCGAATCCTTTCGGCAAGCTGTTCAAAGAAAACTAAAAATTCCTGATAATTCTCCGGTATAGCATCATACCGCTTCACACTAATACCATTTATTGCCTTTCCAGTTTTCATGCAAATCGGAATCAGCGAATCTTGACTAACAAATGAATAAAGACAATTTTCTTCCAAAAATGTCTCCCAATCCTTAAATTCCTTTAACCAATATACCGTCTCCTGTGCAATTGCTCTATTCTGTTCCGTAAAAATTGATTCTAAATACGTTACATCATGCCACTTATAAAAAGCATATATTTTAATCAGTAAAGTATCGACTGTATCCCATTTTCCTCTATTGCTTCTGGCAGTATTAAATGACATCCATCTTTTGTTTCCCGTTAAATAAGAATTCCCCGGTATACGCATATAGTTTCCAAACATCATATAACTTCTCAAAAACTGTTTGACTGGCTCATCCATCACATTCCATATAATAGCACTATGTTTCAGACAGTACTCAATCCATTCACCTTCTGGTGCCACAGGAATTCCCGTTTTTGCTACATAATTAAACAAGCGATAAAATTCTAAATACTTTTCATTTGCTTGCAGCCTCTTATTTTCATGAACTTTTTCCCAAAGGCACCCCAGATAAAGTTTAATTGGATATAATGCTGACGCCAGTGTATCTCCTTTAAAACGCATTCCATCTTTTCTAATTTCATACTTCACGCTGCTCCTATACTGAGGTAAAATATTATCCATTTTCAACATGTTACTCAGCAATACATACATGACCACACATAACAAGCTGGCATCGCAATCAACATATTGATATTCTATTGATGCTTCACTTCTATATTCCAGAAAACGTTTAAAATAATTATCCTCATCATTTAATTTCATGCTATCAAATATACTCAAAGCATCATATTTCAAAATATAATCAGTAGTGCTTAATAATTCTATTGCTTTATTTGCCTTTTCGCTTACTGTTTCGGCATACCGTATTGCCTCTATTCTTTCTTTAAAATTATCCAAACTATTTCTCCATTCATTCTCATTGTCAAATATGGACATCCCATATGCTTCTTTTCCGATTGATTTACATATGAAGATGTCCATATTCCAAGTTTTTGATGTATTTGACTGTTATATAAATAGGCTTTTATTCCACAACTCTATAGCTTTCCAGCATTTTTATAACCGCCTTTTCTTCTGCTTTGGTAAACTCCCCTTCAGGTGCTTCTGCTATAAGTGAAATAATCCCTGAATAGTCATAACCAAATTCCACACAATATTGACTTACAACCGAATCGTGGATTCCTAACTCAGATTCTGGTATAACAGCATAACATACTGTGCCATCTACATCTGTAAACTCCGAATCCGAAAGCATATCCAACTGGCCCGTCACTTTTAATTTTGCTACTACAAATTTTCCTAAATACGAAAAATCAGTTGCCTGAACATAAGATGGTACAAAACTTGAATCTCCAACTTTTGTTGCTTCAACTCTAAGCATAATTTTCAAACCATTACTCAATAAATCCTCCCGCTTATAACCAGACATATGTGTATATGTAACCGTCACACCTCTGCTGCTGGTAACAACCGCAGTTTCGCCATTCTCATCAACATTCGTTGTCAAATCCCATGATGACGGAAAGTCAAAAGCGAACTTGGGATATGTAATCAGAGTTACCTCTTCAAATTGGGTTTCATAAGTATTATTTAAAGTCAAATCGTCTTCATCTAAACTGGCCATTGAAGAAAATTCACTTTCAATGTTTCCCGTTTTCTCATTACTTTCTGCATCTGTAGTTGTTGTCATCGTCACTTCACTACCTGTATCATTTTCCAACGTTTGCTCTGATTCTTCTTGAGTTCCATCCACTCTCTTTTCAAAAATAACCGAATCTTCTGTTCCATCATTCTTAACTCCTTTTAAATTACCATAATAATAGCAATATATCCAATCTCCAAGTACATATATCTCATCTATATGATACGTTCCTTCTATGGTCGCTATTTTTTGCTGTTCTGTTCCGTCTGTTTTTATCTTATATATAGCTACTTTTTCCCCATCTTCTCCTTGTGTATAATACATCCATTCGTCCTTTATATTATATTCTTGTACATCTTCATCCACCAAACACTGTACTTCCGTTCCATCTATCCTAGCCTTACTTACACCACCAGAATGTGAATAATACATCCATTCACCATCTACAACCAAATCATAGATTTCCGTTTCCAACAGTTCTTGCTCATCTGTTCCATCTAATTTTTCTCTACATATTGAATATTTCCATTCTAAAAAGACGTCACTCGAGATATCTTCTTCATTCCAATACATATAGTCGCCCGAGATATTAAATTGGCTGCCTTCTGGTTTTATTGCACAAATTCTTTTCTTGTCCGAACCATTTCCATCACCGCTCATTGCATACACTCGATCATAATATATTTGATTACCTATGACACATACTTCCTTTATACCTGTATCTGATACAAGCCGCGTAATTTTCGAACCATCTGTTTTTATTTTATATAACCCCCCTGTTTCATTATTCTTTCCCGAAAAATATACCCATTCTCCACATACATTAATATACTTAATCTCTGCCCATTCATCTTCATTCCCCATAGCATACAACATTGTCTTTTCCGAACCATCCAATTTACTTTTATATATACAGCCATGCATAGAATAATACATCCAATCTCCCTGGCAAGCCATCGCTCCTCCCTGACTAAAATTTCCATTTGTATTTCCCAATTCCAAATCCTGATTCGATTTTTCCAAATCTTTTGAGCATCCACTCAAAACTACCAACATCCAAACCATCACAATTAAATACAGTATCCTTTTTCTTCCCATACCTATATACCTCATATAATAAACGCCTTATTGTTTCCTAATATGACAAATTCCCTCAAGTAAACTTTTATCTCACTTAAGGGAATTTTATACACTTTACTGTTTTGAAATATTAAATACACAACTCTCCTGTCCGCTTCCCTTCATGATACCATCATCCGCATATAAAACGGCTGATATATCCTGTTTTGTAACAGACATATACTTCTCCGGTTCAGTAACCCAATCACCTGCTTTTAAGGTAACCAGCAATCCATCCGGGATAAATTCACCTTCCACCGCATAACTTCCGGGTTGATTCCATTTACTTGTTTCATATGGTGTGTAACTATATATTCCCTTAATACTATTTCCATCAACTTCTGTAATTTCAAGAACAGACACACCATTACCACCACCTTGTATATAGGTGCCTTTCCACTCTCCCTGTAAATCTACAGATTCGAAGGTTAGTTCAGGTTCCATCTGGCAGCAATTCCATGCACCATTCTCATAAACATAATCTGCATTTATAGTGATATTGAATGTCACATTTGATTTAACTAATTTTGCGCTGCATTGAATAACTTGTTCCGTTCCCTTAGATTTAGATTGCTGGCTATCTACAGCAAATTTCTCTATCTCATTCTTGGAAATCGTAACTTTCTGAATTGCCCCTGAGACACCATACTTTATTTCCGGGTACTGAATATCATCAAGAACTCTGTCTTCACTTACATCCAAGGCTTTCTCCGCTTTTACTTCTGCCTTAAGAACAGTCTTTGCATAAAGATTTTTCAGTTTCCACTCTTTATTAAATTTATAATCAGCAATCAATGTTCCCTCTACAGTTTCTACTTCACCATCCAGCACTACGTCCAAAGTCACCTGAGATGTTTTCTTCTCTAAATCTGTATCCTGATTTTGAATTGATATATTTGACACTTCACCATCTGTAATTTTCCATACATCATCATCCACCGTTATAGTCTGTCCAATCAAATTACTCGAAATTGCATTTTCATCCACACCTTTTAACGGACAAATAACCCATTTTTCTGAGTCATCTACTGTATAATTATCGAGTTCCCATCCTGCCTTATCATACAGATAATAATCCAGCACTACTCCTTTTTCATATGAAATATCATCTTTCTCAGTTGTCACAGTACACCATACTCTGTCTGTCTTCTGTTTTTTATCTGTATCTCTCTTATCAATGACAAGACTGGTTATGGTTTCACCATCATCCAAAAAAACTTTATCAGAAAAAACTTCTAAATCTTCCTGTATTTGCTTTTCTTTTGCCACACTGGCACCGCACCCAACTAATACAACTAATGACAATATCAGTGTTATTAAAATTACCAAATTCTTTTTCAAAATTTATCCCCATTATCTAGCGCCTAATTTAAAGGCTTTTTGTTTACAAATGTTCTGCATGTTACTTTACCGCAAAATCTACATGTATAGTAAACATTGTACGTCGTCTTGATTCCTGGTACATATTGTTCTGCGGTACCAGTTACCTTTCCCTCTCGATTTCTAATTTTATTTTCTATCTGCACAGAAATATTTTCTTTAGAAATAACTTCTTTGCTTGTCTCTTTTAACGCAAATGGTTTCTTACAAATTGGACATATTTTATCCCTACAAACCACAAAAGTAATCATTGCAAATGATGCAAGGCAGCAAATTACTTCTACTATGACTTCGTGTATCCCAATATATGATTTATTCACTAATGTAAAAATATTAAGAATCGGCAGCAATATAATAAACCATTTAAAAAAACTTCTCATACTCATTTTTTTGTCCTTTCTAAACTTCACTTCTGTCATCTCAGACAGAAGTTATACTTTTTGTAACTGTTTTTGTTCCTTTGTATCCGCACTTACTGCATTGATATAATTCCAACACAACTTGCCCTTTTCCAGGAATGCGTTGCTCATATGTCCCACGCATATTTCCTAAAGTATCGCGGACTTTGTTTTCAACTACCATTGATATAACTTCCTCACGTAATACTTTTTCACCTACATAATTAAAACAATCCCACCTTCCACATGACGGACAGCGCTTTAACCAGGCCTGATATATTCTCACACAAATCAATACAGCCACAATAATACCAATCAATACAGCCAATATCTTATACTGTAAGAAGACAAACAGCAATTGTCCCAGCACCATCACACCAAAAAACAATCCCAGCCAATATATCACAAACTTTCTATATGTTGCTTCCATAAATAACATTAAGATAGAAATCCCATACAATACAAGCTCAAATAGTGGCAAATTATTCAACGGAATGTCAAAAGCCCTCAGAATCTTTATTACCGGATATAAAATAGTTTCCATAAAAGGCCCCAGAGGATACAATGTTTGAACAATAACTAAAAATGACGACGGAATTACTATTAAAACACATTGAAGAATTGCTGCCGTCTTTACAACTACTGAATATATTCCTTTATGTGATTTGCCATAACACATACACATTAGAAACATAGAATACATTAATGCAAGAAAAAAGCAATCTCCCAATATTCCACTAAGGCTCTCATTATACATGTCTTGCAAACTTTCATCCAATGTTCCTCTGTATCCACCTAATATTACAAAATGTATATATGTACCTAATAAACGTATCGCAGAAGCAATATACCCAACAGCCAAAATAATATTGGGTGTCTTTTCACTCCCTAGTTTTTGTAATACCTTGTGTCCTTCCTCCTTTTCCATATATTACCCCCATATAGCCTTCATAAACATAGGATAACATTTTTCTGCAATTCTCACACACCGCACAAACAACTCATATGCTACCACTCCGACTGTCGCATCATCCAACTTTACAGGAAAATCATATTCAATGTTTACATCCCTATCCTCATCCAAAACAAATTTCAAATACCTATATTCAGCATTACACTCATTAATCACTTTAAGTATCTTCTCTTCTTTATCTTCTGCTACATGGTTAATAAAGCCAAACGCTCGAACAGCGACATCATTATCATCATCCGATGAAATAAAATCCACCTGGATATACGGGCCATTTTGAATATTATAGCCAGCCTGCACATTCGATGATTTTTCATACTCATTAATCGAACTATTCAGTTCCTGCTTATCCATCTCCTGCTTAATCAACTTTGTTGCCTTGTAAATCATATTTCACACCCCTATCATATTTTGGTAATCGTCATCTATTTCATAATTACCTTGGATTAGTATTATTTTATCATTTTGTAATGCATATTGCAATACGTTTTGCATTGCATATTTATTTAATTGATTGCACTAAGATATTCATATAGGAGGTATTGCATATGACATTCCAATTAAAACCCAATAGAAAAGAAACTGAAAATAAAACAATCCGTTTTCCAGTTCTTCTGATTGATAAAATAGAAGCAGCTATTCAAAATCAAGATGTTACTTTTTCCAGTTTTGTAATTCAAGCTTGTGAATATGCTTTAGACAATATGGAAAAGGATACTAATTCCGCACACTAATTGAACAGTAAAACAAAAAAATAGCGCAACAATGGTTAACCACTGTTTGCGCTATTCCTCTCTTAATTTGAATCCAATAATTAAATGCTGTATTCCATTCTTCGTATACGATTTACACCATTTCAGTCCAATTTTTGACCAAAATTTACACCATCTCGGATTTTTACATCATTTTTTACACCATTTTCCTAAGAAAACTTAAGTAATGATAAGAACTTATAAAAAATCCATACACGCAAAAAAGCCTTTAAATACGGGCATTTCCAGTACTTAAAGGCTTTCTCTTTTATCTCACATATGTGCTTTAATAATTAGTCTGTGATATATGGCATTAAAGCGATATGTCTAGCTCTCTTGATAGCTGTTGTAAGCTTTCTCTGATGTTTAGCACAGTTGCCTGTGATTCTTCTAGGAAGAATTTTACCTCTTTCAGAGATATATCTCTTTAACTTGTTTGTATCTTTGTAATCAATAACTGCATTCTTATCTACACAGTATACACATACTTTTTTTCTTCTGCGCATAGGTCTTCTCTTCATCTGAGTGCCTCTGCCTTCTTCTTTATTGTATGGCATATCAAAACCTCCTTCTCAAATTCAATTCTTTCTGTTATTCATTCATAACAGATCATGTCCTATTTTAGCTGAATGGCAATTCCTCATCAATGCCATCCGGAATGTTCATAAAACCATCCGATGGTGCCTGACTTGGTACAGGTCTGCCGGACTGCTGATAACCGCCGCCATAATTATTATTGGCTGCAAAATCACTGCTGTTGCGATCACTTGCTGCTTTGCTCTCGGCAAATTCCTGTTCTTCAACAATAATATCTGTTGTATAGACTCTCACACCGTCTTTGTTGGTGTAACTGCCTGTCTGGATTCTGCCTGTGATCACAATGCGAATGCCCTTATGAAAATACTTCTCTGCGAACTCAGCCTGACGGCCAAAAGCAACGCAGTTGATAAAATCGGCATCCGGCTCACCGTCACGCTTAAATGTACGGTTCACTGCCAGTGAGTAACGGGCAACTGCTGTTGAGCGCTCACCCTGTGAATATCTGATCTCCGGATCTCTGGTTAATCTTCCCATCAAAATAACTTTATTCATTTAGACTTACCCCTTTTCTAATTAAGCGTCCTGTCTAATGCATAAGTATCTGATTACATTCTCCATAATACGGACACGCTGTTCAACTTCGTTTGGACAGTTTGAATCGGATTCGAAAGTGATGAAGTAGTAGAAACCTTCTTTCATCTTCTGAATTTCGTAAGCAAGTCTCTTCTTGCCCCATTCGTCAACGTTAGTAACAACGCCACCAAAACGAGCGATAACTTCCTTGATCTTCTCGATGCTTGCTGCTCTTTCTTCATCTTCGATCTTTGTAGTAAGAACTACTGCTAATTCGTATTTGTTCATGCTAGTGCACCTCCTTCTGGACTTCACGGCCCTCCCATTGTGGAGAGCAAGGAATTAATATATAACATATCACAGTTATTCAGTTTACCATAAAAAAAAGTGCAAAGCAAGCACTTTTTTTCATATTATGATATAAAATTTTCGACACTTTCCGACTGTACAGTTTATCTTGTCACCTATCGGGTAATCTTCATTTCTTCCCCATTTCTCTCCAGTCTCCGAATGTTCTTCTCCACCAGCTTGCGAGCCATCATCACCTGATGCTCACAGCCGCAGCACTTTAATCTGAAATCCGCACCACTTCGAAGCACTTCCCAGTCAAAACTGCCGCAGGGATGCTTCTTCTTCAGCCGTACGATGTCGCCTGTTAAAATCTCCATTATGTGCCTCCTTGTATAGTTGTATCATCTACGCTATTTGCAAAGTATATGCCAAAGTCTACTCACTTGTCGCCCTTTAAGTATAACGAGGATTTCCTCAGATGACAAGGCGTTATCTGTTTTCTACTCTATTTCCATCCATTCTTCTATCGAATAATAAGTCCTTCCTTCAAAACAGTCCCTCTTTTCCTCTATACATTTTCAATAATATATGCTACATTGTAAATCGAATATCCTTATTTAACATTCAAATACTTCAACCCGGTAATTTATTTTTGGAGGAATTTACAATGCAGCATTCACTTAATCAGGTGCGCATGATTGCCACTGACATGGACGGCACTCTGCTGAACAGTCAGGACCAGATGCCCCGTGATTTTTTTAATATACTTAATCAAGTTCACAAACTCGGAATTCTTTTTGTCATTGCCAGCGGGCGTCCATACCCAACCCTTGCCATGCAGTTTGAAAGCTGCATGGACAAGCTTGTTTTTATGGCTGAAAACGTCGGATGTCTCGTCAACGGCGACAAGCTGGTTCATCAGGACATTCTTGATACGGATGCCCTTTCTTATCTTCTCGGGCGCTGCCGTCAGGTTCCCGGCGCCATTCCGATTCTCTCCGGTTTCAAAACGGCCTATCTCTTCGATCAGACATCGGATGATGCCCGCAAAGAAATAGGCCGTTACTATAAGAAAGTTCAGTATATCCATGACATCTCTGAAATTGATGCCCCAGTAAGCAAAGTGACTGTCTGTGACTTCAAAGGTGCCGAAAACAATTCATTTCCGGCTCTGTCTGATGTCCGTGCACCTTTTAAAGCTACTCTGGCTGGATACATGTGGACAGACCTCAGTCTTGCCGCCACAAACAAAGGCCGCGGACTCGCTGCACTTCAAAAAAAATATGGTATTTCACCGGATGAAACAATGGTTTTCGGAGACTATCTCAATGATTATGAAATGATGAAACAGGGCTATTTCAGCTACGCTATGGCCAATGCTCACCCTGATTTAAAAGCCATCAGCAACTTTGAGACATTGTCAAATGATGAAGATGGTGTACTGTACATCATTCGTCAGCTCATTCACAGCAGACAATAAACGGCGGAGATTTCGATAATTAGAGAACCCACTTCTCAATGGCCGCAGCAACACCATCCTCATCATTCGACAGTGTAACGTCATCTGCCATGGCCTTAATCTCTTCATCGGCATTTCCCATAGCCACTGCCAGGCCTGCTGCCTCAAACATGGTTCTGTCATTCATCGTGTCCCCACAAACCATGATCTGTTCCGGCATAATTCCAAGTTTCCCGGCCAATTTCAGCAGACTATGACCTTTATTGGCTGTCGCAGCAGTGATTTCCACATTAAAACTATTGCCGAATACCACACTGAGCTCCGGGTCATTATGCATTTCATCAAACAATTGCTGTCTCAAGATCATATCATCAAAAGAGGCCAGCATTTTCTCTATATTAAACTTTCCCGAATAAACCCGTTCCCGCAAATCATCCACCGGTATTCTGGAAACCTTAATATACTCCTTGAACCAATCCGGGAAGTTTTTATAAACATGAAGTGCTCTGTTATAACTTTTTCTGTCAGCATAGGACTTTCCATCATGATAAAACTCAATCAGCGCATCTATCTGAATTAAATGATCAATGACTCTGCATGCCGTCTTATAAGGTATAAAATCCGCATAGATAATACTGTCCTCCCACAAATCAACAACCGCTCCGCCATTGGAAGTCAGTGCATAACGCACCCCTGGAATTGAAGTAAAGCTCTCCGGCAAACCGGTCTTTTGCCGTCCGGTGGCAGGCATGACAATTACACCCTTTTTAATTGCTGCCACAATCGCTTCCCTTGTTTTCTCTGTTATGACCTTCTCTGAATTAAATGTGGTACCATCCAAATCCAATGCTACAAGCTTAATCTCTCTCTCCATTCTGTACTCCTACAATAAAACATCTGCATCCAAAAATCTAAGAACAATATGTAATAGGAAATTCCAACGGAATTTCCTAATTACACAAAAAAAGACTTGATATTCATCAAGTCTTTGAGTTGCGGGGGCCGGATTTGAACCAACAACCTTCGGGTTATGAGCCCGACGAGCTACCGGGTTGCTCTACCCCGCGATATTCTGTTACGACTTATCTGTCCCATAAGTCGTAAATCATTATATCGCGATTATAGAGTATTGTCAACCGTTTTTTATAACTTTTTTGATATTTTCTTAAAAGTCATCCTTATAAATCCGTTTTTAACTGTTTTTGGCACTGTACGACTTTGATAAAAAATACGATGCCTGGCAATTGATGATTCTCTGTTAGATACTACTGAATCTCTGAAGTCATAAACCCATACTGTGCATCTCCGTATTCCCAGCTGACGGTGACTTCATACACATATCCCGGCTCCACATCTCTGACAACAAACTCTCCGTCAGCACTCTTTTCTACATTGACTTCTTCTGCCAATGCATCCAAATCATCATCCACGGAAGCCGGATATTTATCTGAATTCCAACGGCGCACAGTCACCTTTGTCGGTGTCAGATCACAGCTGATGGTAAAGTCCGTCTTACCTGCATCCATGGACATTTTCTCCAGATTCTCCCACTGCATCACTGCTGAACCGCATGCTGTCACTGTGTTATCTTCTGAACTGTCCGTTTCAGAATCGCCTGAAGGCGCTGTCCATGTAGAGTTGCCCGGCCCGCTCATCAATGACATGGTCTGACCAAGAGATGAGCTGTAGACAACACCCACTGTCGGGACTGTACTTGTATCCGGTTCAGCAAAAACCATATCAATGACATCCTGGTACTGCTTCACTTCATCTGCCGTACCCTCACCGGTAACGACCATCTTGCTGACTCCCGGATACTGCCCCGGGTAGCTCTCCAGCATAATGCCGTCTCCATAAATATCCACATAATCTCCGGCTTTTAAATTTTCAGATGTGATTTTTTTGCCGTCATTATCCTTCAGATCATTTGGAATAGATGTCGTAAACACCGTTCCGTTGTCTCTGTCTGCCAGAAGCCATGTGCCGTTCTTCCCTGCCAGCAAAATACAATGCTGCGCCGCTGAGACTTCATCACCGCTTAAATCACCTGTTTCCCTTTGATTGCCCGCTGTCTGACTCTCTGTCTGCGCTGCTGACTGGTTGCCAGTGGTCTGCGTGTTCTCTCTTCCTGTTTTCTGTCCGCATCCTGCAATTAATGCTGCTGTCAGACATACCGCCATCAAAATACCCGTTAATTTCTTCATCAATATAAACCTCCTGCATATCTGCTGTCTTTTTGCTTCCCAAAAATTATTGTCCTTTTTGATTCATCTCAGGACTCGTACATCGTTGTGACAATAGATATACGTATGGCTTTATGATTTTTTATGGATAAATGAATATTTTTCTGTAAATGTTCAGAATCAATTACTTTCGAATGGCCGCTTCTGTACGAAAAGTCTCTTCCATCTTTCTGTTTTTGCCTCCTTAATTCATCCGATGTTTCATCTTCCTCAAATACATCAGACCTTTTAACTGCTATTTTCTTCAAATTGTGCTTTTCTCTTGTTTTTTGTGTAAATACATCCGATGTATTTATCATATATTTATTCTGAAAAAAAGCAATACTGGAATTTTATCTAAATTATTATCTACTATTTTGTACATTTTAACATTTTGACATTCCCTTTAATAACCATTATTATAATTTATAAGAAGAATAAATCCAAAGAAATGGAGAAAATCATAGGATGATTTCGTCACCAGAAGAAAAAAGTCTTCCACAGAAAATATCAGAAGACATTATCACATTTATTTTAGAAGAAAAACTACAGCCGGGAGATAAGCTTCCTAATGAAACCGTCCTTTCCGAACATCTTAATGCCGGAAGGAGTTCCATCCGTGAAGCCATGAAACTCCTGGCTTCCAGAAATATCGTTACGATCCGCCAGGGCTCCGGTACCTATATTGCTTCATCCCCGGGGGTAGTGCAGGACCCACTGGGATTCACCTTTATCAGCAATAAACAGAAGCTGATTCATGATCTGCTGGAAGTGCGTTTTCTACTTGAACCTTCCATTGCTGCAATGGCTGCTGCCCATGCCGATGAAAATGACATAAAAAAAATCACCGCACTTTGCGATGAAACGGAAGCATTATTAAAAAGGCATGATGATCACACCCAAAAGGACATTGAATTCCACACAGCCATTGCATTGAGCAGCAAAAATGTTGTTGTTCCCCGTCTGATTCCTGTCATTAACAGCTCTATTCCGCTGTTTGTTGAAACAACCAGTGGGGCTCTGCACGAAGAGACAGTCGAAACACATCGTGAGATTGCAGATGCAATTGCCGGGCACGACCCGCTGCGCGCTCAGGATGCCATGTATCTTCATCTGGTATATAACCGTAAGAGAATCCTGCTTATTGAAAAGAATACCGATCAGATATAATTTCACATGTCTCAGTAGCCGCACCATCAAAAGGAGGAGAACATTATGAACAAAATATGTAAATTCCTTACTCTTATTATTCTAATTGTTGTCGTTCTCCTGTTTGGAATTTATCAGTACCGCACCTTCATTCAAACAGAGATTTACCAGGAGAATTCTGAACATCTTCTGGCAACCTATGAACAGGTCAACCGGACCTTTACGCTGTTTACGCAACGCAACTGGAATGTCCTGTCTGACTGGGATGAATATCTGCAGTGTATATCAGATTCTGAGAATACTGAAACGGTATGGCATGATTTTGCAGACCGGAAAAACAACTGGCAATACAGTGATTTCTATATGTTTAACGAACACTGTGATTTTCTTACAGCCAACAACCGGAAGGGCACTGCAGACAGTATCCGGAACTGTTTTCAGGAAATGTACAGCTCCGGATGCCCCACTATTTCTGACTATATTGCCAGCAGCGGCAAACATAAGGTCGTCTTTGCGATTCCGTTGAGCCATCCATTTTGCCTTAGTAATATAACCTATACAGGCGTCGCTGTCAGTTACGATGTCACTACAGTAGAGGACATGATATCTAATAATGTATATGGCGACAAAAGCAGCTGTTATCTCGTCAATGCAAAGGGACACGTCATTCTTTCTCTGGAATCTCAATCGGAGTTTCTGTCAGAACATGAGAATCTGTTTACCTTTCTGAAGGACAATGCCGTATTTTCAGAGAACACATACGATGCCGTTGAACATGACCTTCAGAAGGTTGTAAAAGGCCGTGCTAAATTTAACAGTCAGGGGACTTCATATTACATGGTCTACCAGCCTGTTGGTCTCAATGACTGGAACATTCTCGGAATTGTGCAGACAGCTGCTGTCAATTCCCCGGATGAAAAAATAATGCATGTTACCATTGCTGCAATCACCGTACTTGCCACCTGCCTGCTTCTTTTACTTCTCAGGCTGTCGTCCTTAAACGCAGAATACAAGCTGAAGCATCAGGAATTACTGCATCAGGCTCTAAAAGCCCAAAAAGAGCAGACCGATCAGCTATTTTACGGAATGACCTGCATTGTAGATCGCTATACAGTCGTTGACCTGTTGAAGGACAGATATGAATACCATGAATACAGCAGCAACAACCTGTATCCCGAAACCGGCTCCTATCAGAATCTGCTCGATACGGCTGCAAGAAACTATATCGTATTATCCGATACAGAAAATATAAAAATAAGCCATCTGCTGAATAAAGAATACCTGCAGAAAGTGCTGCATAAAGGAAACGGTATCATGAAAATCGAATACAGCAAACGAACAGAAAATGTTTACAAAATTATGAATGTCGTTGCTGTAGAATGGGATGAAGCAGGTATCCCGCAAAAAGTCATGATGATTGCACAGGATATCGGCAAACGACATGAACTGGAGAATCTTGCCAACACAGATGGCCTGACCGGCTTATTCAACGAGCGTTATTTCAGTTCTGTCCTGCACCGCAAAGAACAGAAAAAGCTTCCTTTTGTTCTGTACTATCTTGATCTGGATCATTTCAAGCCTGTCAACGATACCTACGGACATGATATGGGCGATAAACTCCTGAAAGCAGTGGCAGAACGACTTTTAAAATGTATCCGCAGCAACGACTTTGCTTTTCGGATTGGCGGAGATGAATTTGCACTGATTATCAGTGCAGAAATGGGAGATTCACTCTGCATGCAGACGAAAATGCGCATCGTCCAGTCTCTGCTTCTTCCTTATGAAATTGACGGCAAGACACTGCATATCGGTGCCAGCTGCGGCTATGCTGTCTATCCTCTGGAAACAGAAGATACCGGCAAAATCCGTATTCTTGCAGACCAGCGGATGTATGCAGAAAAAAAAGAAAATCATCGGAAAGCCGCAGAATCTCAGTCCAAAGATCCTTCTCAAAATGACTGAGTGCAAAAGAGGGGCTGTCGGGAAATGTAATTTTTCATCCCGACAGCCCCTGCTGCATTATCTTCTGATACATCACAACGAGCATCAACTTTCTTCTAACTCTCTTCTATGACGTTCTTTTATTCTCATACATCCGTTTGTCTGCCTGGCGAATGGCCTCCATTATCGGATGGACACCACAGACACCGCCGATACTGACTGACAGATGCAAGGTCGGATATTCTGTAAATACAATATTCGCCACAGCTTCTTTGATTCTTTTGTTCTTCTCTGCCATATCCTTCTCCGACATCTTCGGAAAGAGCAGCAAAAATTCATCTCCGCCATAGCGAACCAGTATATCACTGCTGCGGATACAGGACTTGATAGCTGCTGCAATATCTCTCAGCACCACATCCCCCGCCGGATGGCCATATGTATCATTCACCTGTTTGAACTGATTCACATCTATAATTTCCACACATTCCATGCCCTCCATATGAGTGAGATATGTCTCAAAATAGCGTCTGGAATATGTAGCTGTCAATGGATCCAGGAACAGTTTTCGACTCTCTCCACGACTTTTATCCAACAAAAACCTTGTTCCGTTTGCATCGATCCAACGTCCTTCATTCATCTTGGACAGCATTTCCATAACACACGGTGTTCCGTTAATACAAAGATATTTGGAAACGACATAATACATATCTGTCTTGGTAAACTCCAGCTTATTCAGCATTGTCTTCTGAGACAAAGCACGGGTCGAAATACAGTTTGTACAATTTCCCCCTGTCTCCCAGAAAGCCGCACAATGCTGGTCGGTTTTCCTCAATGTTCCATTATGATCCAATTCCAGCACTGCATTAGCTGTTGGATCTACAAGCCGAACAATGTCAAAAATCTTCCGAAGCTGATCAACAGTAGCCTTTACTGCCATTCCATCTGCTGTATCACTTTCTGCAAGGCCATCCAGAATTGGGATATCTGCCGACACCTCCTGCGGCCTGACCAGCTGCCCGACTGCTCCGATATAATGTTCCGGGGACAGATCCGACCAGAGCGAATGTACCCTCAGATCACACCACTCATACTCATTTCCCTTTGGCATCATGATACTCATTGAAAATTCCCTGTTCTCCGGTGTCGTTGCATCCAATGCGTCTTTCAACCGGTGAAAATCCTTCTGACTCAGGCAGGTAAAGCAATTGGTATCTGCAACATTTTTGACCGTATAACGGTACTGCGGCGGTTCATCCCAATTAGTAACATTGACCAGTCTGGAAACAGAATCATAATCAAATTGAATTCCACCTTTTAATGAGGCAAAAAAATTCATCCGCTCCTGCATGGATTCCAGCATATGCTGAGAACGTTCACTGCTTGGTATCTCCGTTTTATTCATAATTTCTGTGGTCAGACGGTCTGCTTCACTGCGGTAGAGAGAATCTCCTGCGTCATACTGTGCGTCCATTCTGAGCCTCGGTGCAATATCCTGCAGGCACTTTAAAAGCAGCGGATTAAAGGCACCACATTCACCGGCCAGAATCATATCCAGTGCCGTTTCATGATCATATGCATCCTTATAACATCTCTTGCTGGTCAGTGCATCATAAACATCTGCCAATGCAACCACCTGTGCCGCGATAGGAATCTGCTCTCCAATGAGTCCATCCGGGTAGCCGTGTCCATCCCACCGTTCATGGTGCCATCTGCAGATTTCTCCGGCAATGCGCAGCAACGGTTTTTCCATTTTTGTCGTCATCTGATTGATAATATCCGCACCAATCGTTGTATGTGTCTTTATAATGCTGAATTCCTCCCGGGTCAGTTTTCCCGACTTGTTTAAAATACTTTCAGGAATACTGATCTTGCCAATATCATGCAAGGCGGAGGCTGTTGTAATCATAACAATATCTGACTCGGACAGATGATATTCATCCGTCTTCTGAACCAGTCTGCGCAGCAGAAGTTCTGTAGCTGTACGAATATGAAGAATATGTTCTCCGCTCTCACTGTTCCGGAATTCCACAACATGACTCAAAATTCCAATCAGCAGATTATTGTTCTCTTCTTTTTCATAAATCTGATCTGCAACCATCTGCATCAACCTTTTCTGATTGGCATACAGATTGAGTATATTCTGTACACGTCTTCGCACTATAAACGCATCAAATGGCCTGCGGATATAATCTTCCGCTCCAAGGATATAAGCCCGTTCTATGACATCTTTCTTCTCCTCTGAGGATATCATGATTACAGGTATATCATTAATCCAGTGAAATGTATTCATCCGGTCCAGTACCTGAAAGCCATTCATTTCCGGCATATTAATATCCAGAAGTATCAAATTTATATTCATATCCTGCTGCAGAATATGAATAGCCTGACGCCCATTTTCCGCCTGCACATATTCGTATTCATCACCAAGAATCACCATCAGAATCTCCCGATTCATCTCTGCATCATCAACAATCATGATTTTCGCTTTTGTCTTCATGGATTCTGCCTCTTTTCTTCTGTATATTTACCCATCATGTGTTTCATAATCCGCTTTTTAATCAGGTCAAACCTTTTCTGATCGTTCCCCATTTACAGAAGCAGACATCGTCTCTGTCTGCATTAAACTTATAAGTGCTTTTTCAGGTAGCGGTTTCGAGAAATAATATCCCTGAATCATATCCACACCCCATCTGCTGATCAATTCCATCTCTTCTCTTGTCTCCACGCCTTCCGAAACAATATGATAGTTCATTTTGCGGAATGTTTCCACAACACTCTGGTAAAACTGCGCGCGCTTCTCATCATTGCAGATATCAAAAAGAAGTGAGCGGTCAAGCTTGATGGTAGAAAACGGAAGCCGCATCACCGTATTCAGATTGGCATATCCCGAGCCAAAATCGTCCAGACACAAACGAATACCTGCTGCTGTCAATCCGTCCACAACCATTCCCAGACTGGCGCTGTACTCTGTTGCAACTGTTTCAGTAATTTCAAACTGTATCCACTCATGCCTGATCTCATATTCATCCATCATACGGATAAAATGACTGCTGCAGTCATTCCGCATCAAATCCAGAGACGACAGATTCACTTTTACGTTCAGCAGGCGCGACATCAATTCCCTGTTTTCCTTCAGGAATCTGCAGATACGTCTGAACTGCATATCTGTAATCTGTTCAATCATATGATTCTTTTCTGCAATCTGAATAAACACATCCGGTGCAATCCAGCCCAGTTCCGGATGATACAGGCGGCTCAGCGCCTCCACGGTAATAAATCTTCTTTCCCTGGTAGAATATACCGGTTGATAGTATACTTCAAAGAGATCTTCCTCAATTGCTTTGTGAAGATACTGTTCCACCCGTTTGTAATACATAAAACCATTCATTGTCTGGCGGTCATCCTGTATCACTTCTGTCAGTCCGCTCTGCGGTGTCAAAGACTCCAGATATTCCGCATATTCCATGATCAGACCGCTTTCTCCAAGCTTCTGAGCATTGATAATGCCGCTTATAATTACCGGAACAGTGATATTTTTATCTTCCACATCCAACACCTTATTTACATCAAACAGCCTCTTCAATTTGGAAAAATAATATTCATATTCTTCCAGAGAAGACGTCAGCACAAGAAAGCGCTTTCCGGTAATACGGGTCACCTTCTGACCACAGAGCGCTCCAAGCTGTCCGGCTATCTGCTACAAAATAGAATCTCCCCCCTGTACCCCTGCTACCCTGTTAATATGCTTCAGCTGATACAGATACACTGTAATAATATGAAAAGATTTTCCTGACGCAATGAGTTCGCCCATCTTTCGTGTCAGATAAAGATGATTATATAAGCCGGTTAGACTGTCCAGATTGGCATTTGGATTGTTGATCGTAATGAACAATGCCAATATACCAAGACTCATTCCAAATCCAGTCATCAAAAGTGACTGACAAAACATCTGCAAGACCACACCGACACCGGATATCACAAAAATCTCCAAAAGTATTTTTTCTTTTTGAGGCCCAAGCTTTTTGCGCCAGAGTAGAATAAGCAATAATGCCACTGCAAAATGCCCCAACGCACTGACATACATCAGCAGATACCATGGCCCTTTCACATATCCCGCTGTCACATCAAAAGAAAAAAGCTTTTCCGTAAATGGATTTGTCAGAATCACACTAATCAGGACAAGGGTTGGCACACCGGATATAAACATCTTCTTAGCTGAAATGATTTTCTGCTCATGCAATGTCTGAATGTAAAAAATAAATGTAACGGGAAGCAAGGCCTGCAGCAGATAAAATATCGTTGTCACGATGACTGCGGCATTTTCCATATCGCTGTTGTATGAAGTAATATAGTAATTAGTAAAAAATTCAGCAACAACATCTGCCGTTCCAAGAACAGCAAAGAAAAGAAATACCCGGTTATTCAGATCCTCTGCTCTTTTCTGTCCCAGAAAATGCCACAAAATCAGCAGCAAAATAACCATTGCCGAAATCAGAAAATCCATGTTGTAAATCATATCTGTCCTCCGCCGTGTTTCATTTATAAGAAAACATCATTCTGTCTGCCTGCATTTTCCAGTCACTGATAGAAAGCAGTGTTCCATCCGCTTTCCTCAGGTAACTGCAACCAAATTCCAGTTGAACAGGATACCTGCTTCCGAATTCTTTTTTCATCTCATTCCTTATCATCTGCTCCCACTCTTCCGGTGTCTTCTGCGGACGAGTCACCACAATTGCAAACTCATCACCGGCAATACGAAAACATTCTGTATGCGGCTCACATGCGTCACTTTCTGCCGCCTGAATGCTCCGGGCAGTCCGAATAACTGCTTCATCGCCTATCTGCATCCCATATGTATCGTTAATCGTTTTCAAATTGGCAATATCTATAAATATAAGCAAAGCATTTTCCAACAGCATTACATCCTGCTGAAGCTGATCCAGCTGCTGTTCAAATGCCTTTCGATTCTTCATTCCCGTCATCCGGTCTTCTATAGACATCCTTTCATATACGGCCTGTTCCATACGATACTGAATATCATTGGATACTTTACAAAGCAGTCCCCAGAACAGAAAAGAAATAAAAAGTAAAATACCAAACTGAAAAAGCGCATCATACCAGTAGATGGCGTACATCCAATATAAAGCAAGGGCAATCACTCCGCTGATGCCCAACACGCCAAATGCCTTCAGACAAAGCTCCAGCTCCTGCGTCTGATGCTTTTGATATTCTCTCCATAGAAGAATGGCCATCGCTGCAACACCTGTAAATAATATCAAATGCGTTACAAACAGCATATTTTTAAAAGGAACCGCAAACCAAATATTCACGATGCCCTGTCCTATCGCATTCCCATAAAAAAGTAAAATCCATATCTCCGGAATCCATTGATTTTCCTTACTTACCGTATTCTGTATAAAATGCAGCATCGGCACTGACATCAGCATAAATGCATAGAAAGACACTAAACTTCCTGCTGCACTGTGCTTCCCATACATCTGGTAAATTCCAGAATCCAATATACACCATAAGCTGCATATAATCAAAAAACTGCGACATTCACAAAACGTTTTTCGACAAGCTGCCGATGTCTGGTATAAAGGAAAATACTTACTGCGACAATTCCCAATCCCAGCATACTGATGATCATTAAAATCGAAAAAGCAGAGGCCTGAAGATGTCTCACGACAATTGCAGAAAAACTGCCAAGTATCGGAACCTGTATATCAAGACTTCTACCTGCTGTTCCCTCATAAATAAAGCATAGCGGTTCCTGCCCCGTCTCCTCCGGCAGGCGGACATCTGCCCACATCTTTCCTTTCATCTGTTTGTTCTTCTGGAACTGGTTATCCGCATAATGATAAAGAATACGCTCCCCTGTCCTGATTTCCAGATTATCCTGTATTCCTCTTGTGGATACAATTAGTCCCCTGTCATCCTCTGTCAGAGTATCATTATAAAGAATTACTTTTCCTTCCGCATCCGCAGTCACAGAACAAGGCAGTTCAAGTTCAATCCTTTTCCCGTCCTTCATCTGATACCACCCACTGCAGAGTGACCGGATGCTTCCCCTCTCCGTTCTTGACTGATAGTATATTCCGATCAAAAAGGACATGAAAGCCACTACAATGATAACACAGACAATTTCGATTTTTTCCATCCCGGAACCTTTTTCATAACACTTCCTCGTCTACATCCGTAACAACGCATGATTTTTGTGATTTTGCAGCATACATCAGTTTATCCGCACGCTCAACAGCCTGCTCAATCTCCTCGCCTTGGGCAATAACCCCTCCGATACTCGTAGAAACATGCATTTTCCCATATTCAGGCACTTCCGACTGATAAATGAATTGATGTATCTGAAGCAGCTTTTGATGAAAAACCTGAGACTGCATTCCCGGCATAAGCAACAGGAATTCATCGCCGCCATAACGAATCAGAATATCATCCCGGCGTATCACACTCTTAATTGTCATAACCGTTGTCTGCAACACAAGGTCACCCGCATGATGTCCATAGGTATCATTATACGCTTTAAAATTGTCCAGGTCTATCATCGCAATTCCGGTATTCTTACTCACAGATATCATCTTCTCTTGGAAAAAACGCCGATTATAAGCCCCTGTCAGTGAATCATGATAAATCTTCTCATTGTAATAGGCCAGCCGTTCCGGTATCTGATCAGACTCCAGCAATGCCTGTAGATTTTTTTCATCAACTTCCTGCTTAATCTTTATCACGTAAGGCTTCCCGTCTATTTCTATACGCTTTGCCTTTACAAAGAAAATATCTTCCTTCAGGTACTCAATCTCACAGTATGTTTCCTCACTATCCATCGTGTCATATCCACTTTCCAATCTGACTACAGTAAAAAACTCTCTGATACATTTCATCATTTCCAACACATCCTGCATTGTCATACTGTCTGTATCCTTCACTCTCCTCTGACATCCTTTCTATACGAATTTGTGGCTATCAAATTCTATGCAGCTACAACAGTACATCATAAGGGCTTATGATTTTCATTGCTTGTAAAAGTACTAAAAATCGTCTGTATTTTACTAAAAAAGCAAAAAGTCACCTGCGCTCTACAGGTGACTGAAAAAAAACAAAACAAAAAACAACGGTAATTCTTTATCGCAACCGGCTGACATAGTTTCTAACACCTTAGTCCCTTTGGCTTTGCGTCACTGCCTTTCGACAGCTCTGCCCCTATAAATACCATTTATATTATAGCATATGCTCTACAATAAAACAATGGTTTCTGCAGACCAATAAAAGAACTCTCCATTCCGAATTGCCATTCTCTCGATCTGCCAGAAGCCATGTGCCATTCTTTCCCGAAAGCAATCGTCTGAACGTTTGCGGTCTGGCTCTCTGTCGTCTGCCACCCGTCCCAGGTAACGATTCATTTTCGCTTTTAATTTCTTAACAATCTTAATTTTCATGCCCGTCTTATTTTAATGTATGATATAATTCCGCAGATGTCAGATAGCGATACGGATTCGTATAAAGAACATTCACAATGTTCAATGTAAGTGCCCCCAGAATCATCCAACCAATAAATGACAGATCAAGCACAAATGCATCCCATTTATTCCCCTTCATCATTTGTTTACTCAATGCAAAAACTTCTTCTCTGCTCATATCCGGATTCTCTGCCAGAATATATGGCACCATCATATATTCGTAAGCCTTAACAATTCCAGGCACAATCAGCAGTAAACACCAGAGAAAGGTAAATAACTGCTTTAAAAAAATATTCACACACACATTAACATAATTATTTCTAAAAACAAATAAAATATCTTTCCATTCTGCGTTACCATACCGACAATCTATAAAATACTTTATGCAGCCGACACTTAACGGATTCCATACAAAAACCGCTATCAAAGCATTCACTAAAAATGCAATGATCACAACACCCATAATACCCACAAAGGCTGCCACCACCAATGACCACTGGATACCTGTTAAATGGCGGAGGCTGATATCTGCATCACTGCCTTTGGCCGCTCCTTTGGCCGATTGATAACCAGAACTGGTCAAAAGTGCAAATACAACACTCACAATAACAATTTTTAAATAATTGGCTTTCAGCATTATTCTGGCATTGCTCTTTAGTTCCTGTCTGTTCCACATAGTGATCTCCTCTCTTCAATGCGCATTTTTTCTATTACTTTATTTTTAATTTACCACATATGATTTTAAAAATCTATCGAACATAAAAAATCTCAGAAAATCTTAAGATTCTCTGAGATTTTTGTTCGTTTAATTAATTATTCATCATCTTATGGCTTATGTATTTATTTATCAACACTTTCTTTTGGTGGAAGCAACGCTTCTTAACAACTCTGCCCCTATAATCACAGGCTGGGTATATCATGATTATCCTCGTCAAACAATGCCTTCTTTAGAATGGGCGCGGCTGTCCACAGTACTCACAGAATTTGCCTTTATTCTCAGCGCCGCATTGACATTTCCATGTGCCGCCTGGCTGCTGCATCTGTTGATTGCCCTGCATGCCATTATTCACCGGCATACTGTTGTTCATCGGCATTCCGTTCATACCCTGCATGCTGTTGTTCATCGGCATTCCGTTCATGCCCGGCATCCCATAGTTCATGCCATTATTCACCGGCATTCCGTTCATACCCTGCATCCCATAGTTCATGCCACTATTCACCGGCATTCCGTTCATACCCTGCATCCCATAGTTCATGCCGTTATTCACTGGCATTCCGTTCATACCCTGCATTCCCATCGGCGCCTGTCCTGTCAGGGCTGACACAATCTCATAGCCTGCTCTCTCAATCTCCATGATTTCCGCTCTGTCATCCTGCTCAATTGAGAAATTGTGTAAACGAAAATCCATATCATCGAACCATGGGGATCGGACCTGAATCTTCATCCGGTACTGATATTCATACTTATAAACCGGCGGATCATAGCTGACCGTTTTGCCATCTTTTGTATAGGTCTCTTCTTTGCGATCCTGCTCAATATCCATCTTACACTGAAGCACTGCAGACAACGGCACAATATCAGGATTCTCTTTCACATCCAGCTTGTGTGCAATCGTAAAATTTCCCTGTATATCATCAATAAAGACATTGTACGTTTTGGTTGAAATCTGACGTGTCACATTAAACTTCTGTACCAGCTCTTTGTTCTGCTCCCGGTACGCCAGCTGACGCTTGATCTCTTCTACCGTACTGTGCCTGCGTTCCTCAAACCATGGCGATAATTTTTGGGCGCATTCCTTACACAGATTGCCATCATCCAGTTTACAGTTGCCCAGTAATCCGATTTTCTCCCCGCAAATATCACAGTATTTTTTATCAAATAGTCCCATTCTGCTTCCTCCTGTCTGTCAGAACTGCGCAATCAACAATTGCGCAGTTCTGAAAAAATGTTCCTACTTCGCATCGTCTTTGACACATTTGAAAGTCAGAAAGTCCTCATCATCACTGTAATCGACATTTAGAGAACCATCTTCATTCGTCGCTACATAAACACTTGGATTTTCAGATTCAACATTACAAAGGCCATAAACAAGAGACCATTTGAATGTGCCCATTTCCTGGCCTTTATAAACCACCTTTACCGTATAATCTTTTGCAAAGGTCAGACGCAGTGCATCGTTGATATTGTCGACGCCATCCATTGTTGTCTGCGGACCATCTCCCAGCAGTTCTTCCACTGTCTCAGAATGCCAGTCGCCAATAAGTGCCAGTTCATCCTCTGTCAGATAATTCTCCGGATTTGTTGCATCTGTCCCTTCTTTACCGAAGATGACTTTCAGGCCCATGTCCATCAGGTCATCAAAAGTAAATGTGTTCTCACCGACATCCGCAACCATCTCTTCACCCTGGATGGTGATGGTCAGCTTGTTATCCGCCACGGCCCACTTGCCATTTCCTGTTTCCTCGTCAGCATGAAAGACAACTTTACCACCGCTGTTCAATTCGAAAGATAAATCTCCTTCAAAACATTCTTCGATGGGCAGCTGAACCCCCATCGCTTCTGCCACGACTGCAACCCATTTGCCTTCATACGGATTTGCTTCAGACTTTGTTGTGCCGCCTCCGCCGCCGCATCCGCTTAAAGATAACATGCTCACAAAAACTGCCACCACTAACAAATAACTCAGACGTTTTCTCATATCCCCTTCCTCCTCTGTGTATGATATTTTTATATTCACATTATACAAAGGAACATAGGCTTATTCACTATCACTTCTGATAGTAACAGTAAAATTGTCTGATTTTGTTCCATATCAGGTCATTTCAGGGTTGTCACAATCAGTTTGCTTTCCAGAGCAGCCGCAATCAGATCCTCCTTACAACTATAACCCGCTTTCGTTATCATTTCCTGAAAATTCCATCTGACACCTGCAGTTGAACAGTTCATTTCCCTTGCAATCTCCGAATAGGAAAAACCACAGATATAGAGTCTCAGCATTTCCAATTGTCTCGGGCTGATCTCACCGCTTGTGATCCAGTTCAACTCCGCACCTGGCGATACATCCGGAAAAACATGCTCTCCGCTCGCTGTCCGCCGGATCACATCTTTGATTTCTTCCTCGCCATGATCTTTGTACCAGAGACTATCTGCGCATCCGCTTTTGGCTCTTTCAAGCACCTTCGGATCAATCAGTGATGTCACGATCAGAATCTTCGTATGCGGGCAGGCTTCTTTGATGGCCTTTCCTGCTTTTAAGCCATCATGATTATGAAAAGTCTGAACATCCATTAAAACAATATCGATGGCAGAATAACTGCAGATTCCGACCGCCTCCTCCGCATCGGCGACTGTCTGAACATGTTTAAATTCCGGTTCCTGCGAAAGCATATATTCAAAATACTTCTGCATGATTTTCTGATCCTCCACGACAAGAACACGAATCATACAACTTCCCCCTTTTTGCAAAGTTTCTCTCTTGTTTTGCGCCTGATGATATCGCTCATTTGCCTGAATATCACTCCGATTGCCGCTTAGGCATACGCAGCCTCAGACAAAAGGCCGGTTCAAACACCGTCACCATCGTACATTCTTCTGACTCCAACGCCCTCCGAAGGGAGGACAGCCCTCCGCCCTCCCTGGCCTTTGGCTTCGGCAGTTCCCCATTATTCGTTATCCTGATACTGTATGCTTCTGAATCTTCCTCTATCGTCACATTCACGTCACTTCCATGCGCATGTCTGGCACAATTTGTCACACATTCCCGGATAACACGATCCAATAACAGTCTGTAAGTCGAATTCTTCGGAGCTTCTCCTTCCAGATGAATCTCTATGCCGAGCTCCCTCGCATGCTTGCCTGTATTCTGATACAGATCTTCCATATTTTCAACTGTCATATTGGTGAGAATATACACCTGCTCCTTTAATACATCCAGCTGTTTATTCATATGGCTCATGTTTTCTTTATTCTCCAGTATTTTCCGGATTGTCAGAAGACTTCGCCCAAAATTATCATGCACCTGCATTTTCATCGCCAATATCTCCTGCTCCCGTATCCTCTCACCGATTTTCTCATACATCTCTTCCAGTTTTCTGTTGAGACTCTGCAGTCTTTCATTGTTGGCTTTGATTTTTTCATTATTGTAATAAAGCTCTGAAACATCAATGGCAATCGCCTGTTTATAGCCCGCCAATTCCTGATCCTTTAGCAGATATTCCTGAAACATCCATATTTTCCCATTTGGAAAACAAAACACACTGTCCGTACTGCTCATGGATACAACACCCTCTGCGATGCGGCCCGTATGCTGTAACGCCTGATGCAAGACATCGTAATCCTGCAGTTTCTCCCCCATCAGCATCCGGCTCACTTCCCACATCATTGAATTGCAGAGCACAATCCGGCCGAATGTATCCGCAAAGCATACACCGCATGGTGCATTATCAACCGCATCATTCACAGACCATTGAGAAAACAGCGTTTTCTCCCGTCTGCGTTCTCCAAGAAAATTCCAGATCAGATAAAGCATCAGTCCTGTGACCGCACACACAATCAGTACCATCGGTATATCCGGCAGCATGACATGTCGATTCATCCGCTTTCCTATACTGTAGCTATGGTCATTCTGAAATGCCGCCATCATAAAAAATGAACTGGCAAAAAGTATCACGGTTAATATAATTCTTTTCAGCCCCTCAAAACGCGTCACACGCAAAAGGATGAGCATCATTTCAAAAGCCATACAGATTTCCATCATGATCATCACACAATTCTGTATCCCCACACTGCTCTCTACGAAATTCGCCATCGAATCAGCCACTCTTTCTCATCTTCCTTCTGCACTTCTGTCCCTGAGCGTCCTGACAACAAGGTCTGAAGATCATACTCGGAATCTACATGTACAGAAATTACCAAATGTTCTTCCATCACAACAACACGGAAAAACATCATCTGCATCTTACCGAATAATTGCTCCGTCAGCCACTCGAAATAATCATAGCATTGCACGATATCTGCGTCATGCAAAACAAGCGGACGGACATTAACATAGTACAATGCCCGAACCTGACAAAGCTTTAAAGCAGAACAGGATTCTGCCAGACTCTGAATCAGATCTTCTTCTGTCAAGCCCGCCTGACTGTCATTGTTCATCGTCAGAAGCAGGTTTTTACGCCGCTTCAGATAAGTTCCGATCACGATTATCTGCGCAAGCAGACGCTCATAGACGTCTTTTGATTCAGTGACTTCCAGCTCTTCCATAAAATGCGTCATCAATTCCAGCTGTCCGGTTGTCTGACTCTGTATCAGATTCAGAAGTCTGTTCTGTTCTTCCGCTTTTCGTCTTTTTGCTTCCTGCTGATATGTCTTTTGTAAAAGACGTTTTCTCGCCTTTAATTCTTCTTGCTGCTCCTTAATATCCTCATACTGATCGGTCAACAACGAAATATCCTCTGTCCAGAACAAATGCCCACCCTGTACGAAAAGATGATTGATGCGAATGCCGTCCCGCATCACGAGCGGTGCTGTCAAAAGGCCCTGTCGTACTTCCTGTGTCAGATTCGGAAAAGTTCCGGACTGATAGTGGCGTTCAAAATTCGCATCCGTGATTTCTGCATTCAAACCGCCCGCTGCCTGAAACAATTCAATATATCTGTTATTCGTCTGAATCAGTCCGCATGCAATACCCCCCTGATAAATCGCTGCCATCAACAAACAGCAAGTCGCCGTCATATCTCCCGCAATCACTTTAGTCAGCGGCAAACGGAGCATCGTACAGACATTCCAGACAAGCAGCAGAAATCCCGGAACAATTGGAAACCAAAACCATGTCTTACCCGGAATCCGGCTCTTACAGACCAGAACGACTTCCATTATAATCATACAGAACATCATCCATGCCTGAATGATGAAAAACACAAGCCCATAATGATATATCTCATTTGACAATAAAAAGCCTTCCGGAAAATAAAAAACTTTCTGGTGAAAATCATTCGTCAGTACTGCCAGAATCATGATGCTTGCAGGAATCAGCAGGCAGACCGTCTGCTTCTCCGTTTTCACTTCATCCCCCTCATCCATCAATAAAGCCGCAATCAACCCAAGCGTCGGAATCAGAATCATCGGGATATAATATAGATACCAACAGACACGTCTTCCAAACGAATCAACGATAATAAGATATTTAATCGTTCGTATCAGAAACCAGAAAACCATCAGACAACCGATCCAGGTCAGGCACTTGCGCATTTTCGTTTCCACGACATGTTTATTCAGATAAACGACCCATGCACAGTACAAGCCAATATAAATACTGCTTCGACATTGTTCAAATAGATGACTCACGTACATATTCTCTGACTGCTCATGCCGACATAAGCTCGCAATCAGAACAAGACATGCAACCACCACATAGGACAGCGCTCTTTTCTTCTTGTAGGACATCGCTTATTCCTTTCTTGATCCGGCAGCAATGTGCATACCCATGATATATTTCATTATACTATAGTAACTGTGCAAATCCTATAGACAAAAAAGAATGTGCCGCAGCACATTCTTTTTTGTCTATCGACGCTCTGCTTATTCAAGAGATTGTGATGACCAGTAAGCTTTTTGGCCATTCGGATACCAGCAGCAATCTTTTGCATTCGTATTCATAAAATACGCATCCAGTTCATCACCGTACGCATCGATTGTTTCCTTTGTAAAATAAATCTGATGAATGCCCGCAAGCTTATCCTCCACAAAGGTCGGATCAAAAGACGGGAGTGCATCCGGACTTGTACACCACTCCATGTAAATGCCATCCACGTACGCACCATAGAAAACATTCGCACCCACTCGCTTTAATGTCGACGGCAAATATACATTCACAAAGCCGGCCTTCTCATCTTCCTGATAGACATAAGCTTTGTTTTTTTCATACTCTTCATCTGTCAGATACGTCACGTATTCCCCTTCAGAACCATTGCCGCTGCCTGCAAAGCTAAATGCTTCATCTCCAATTGCTTCCACGCCTTCTGATACCCGGATGGTCTTCAGCTGTATGCAGCTATCAAAAGCTGCACCGACCTCTTTGACTGTGCCCGGAATCAGAAGCTCCCTCAATCCGGTGTAGGAAAAAGCGTCTTCTCCAATGACTTCAACATTTTTCAGATCAATTTCTGTCAAACCTTCCCGCTGTGAAAAAGCGCCGTCGCCAATCTCTTTTAAGCTCTCCGGCAATGATACCGTCAATGGTGTTGTCTCTCCAAAATCTGTTGAGGCAAAGTTGGAACCGAGCACTTCTGTTCCTTCACCGATTGTCAGATTTTCAACCTTAGCATAAGCCATAACAGCATCAATCGACAGATCACAGTTGCCAAGGAACTGAACCGTCTTAAAACCGGATTCCGCAAGCGCCCATGTATCAAACACAGCATTGCCTTTACAGATAAATGTAGCGCCGTCCATAGATGTATTCCTGAATGCATAAGCGCCTACAGCCACCGTACTGGATGGCAGCGTGATGTCGCCAAGTGCCGTACACCCATCAAATGCATAGGCAGCTATTCCTGTCAGACCTTCGTTGAAAACAACTTCTTTCAATGCCGTACAGCCCTCAAACGCATACGTGCTGATATACGTCACAGACGATGCAATCTCAACACGTTCAAGTGAGGTACAATCTTTAAACGCTTCTCTGCTGATGACTTCATAGCCTTCCGGGATAATGACAGATTTAATTTCTGTATGACCTTTAAACAGCGCATTCTCCATATCACTGATCGTCACATCACCGATTGTCTGCGGAAGTATCACTTCTTCTGCTGTTCCTGTGTATTCCGTAATGTAGCCAATTTCATTACATTTAAACCCGTCGGCATTCGTATATTTTAATTCCGGATCCTTAAAACCGGATGGATCAAGTCTGATACTGTTTAAGATATTGCTGATATTCTCATCATCAAGTAATTCCCACAGTTCATCTCCCACCAGTCCTCTGGAAGCCATTTCAACACACACAGCGTAGTCATCGGTAAACTTTGTATACAGGCGCAGATGTTCACTGGCATCCTCACCGTCCCCGAATGTTTTCACCGTCACATAATAATGCAGTCCGCCAAAATCCATTTCCTCTATATCATCCTGACATAACGCTGCCGCTTCCTCTGGATCTGCCGGTTTCACGGCTGTGACAGACAGATAACCAAGTCTGTCTCCCTGGAAATTGGTACAAATACCGGTCTCTTTTATTGTATTGTTCCATCGTGCTGGGAATTCTGCACTGATTCCCACATTCTCTGTCAGACCGCCGCCTTCTGTCACCTGAAAGCTCAGATGATCCCAGATACAGCGCACAAGTGAATCTGCAAGTATATCCTGAATCTGTGTTTCTTTGTTAAGCCCCGTCAGTTCCAGCTTCAGACCGCCCCACTGACCGACCAGCGTATCACCATAATCGATCACCTGAAACGCCTTCGGTTCATTGTAGTACATACTCATCCCGCCCGGGTTGTCCATATTGAAATTCAGACTCCAGAAATGTGCCACAAAATCCTGATACGGATCTTCATTTTCCTGAACATCTTTAAAATAAGCATGCTCCGGTGTGATCTGACTATCTAAATTACTGATTTCTATCTTTGTATTCTGCACATCCAGTGGCTTCAGTTCCAGTGTCCAGAGATTCTCCGGATCCGTAAAAAGTAAAGAAGTCCCTTTGTCTTCCGGATCATCTGCATCCTCCGGCAGCTGGATATTCAGATTACCGTATGCATACTCGTATGTACGGTACATAGCTTCTGTCTGTCTTGGCACATCCGGTCCTGTTTTACCACAGGCTGCCGATGAAAGTGCCAATATCGCGCATAAAAGAACAACTGCTGACCTTTTCATTTAATTTCCCCCTTTAAACATCAGAATTTGAAGCCGCCACCTCCATGGACACTGCCAGAGGAGGATGTATGCGTACTGCTTCCGCCTGACGACTTATCGTTATCTTTCGGTTTCTCTGTTTTGACAATGTTCTGGTAAAGGAACCATTCCTGATTATCCACAATATTCATGCTGCCGGCTTTGACATAATCATCCGCTTTGGCCTGGAAACGCACCGTTTTGAGCTGTTTCTTCATGCCACCGACAATCACAAAAGCAATGATAAAACCAATGACAATGGCAACAGGAATCCAGATCAGAGACAACGGTTCCTTAGGAAGCGTGTCCGCATCATATGGCTTACCGTTTCTTGCCTGGGTGATAAAATCATCACACAGTGTGGCAAATGTGCGAAAGGCCCCCGCATAATCACCGTCCGCCAGCTCCGGCCGCATCTGCTGACCAACATATTGAATGCCGGCATCCGTGAAAACCGTAATGCCATATCCTTTTGTGGACATATAACACTCGCTGGACTTTAAATCAACAACAAGGAGCACACCGTCTCTTGTCTGTCCATACCCCATATCGGTTCCGTCATAAATATCATCTGCATATTCTTCCACCGACGGAATATCTTCCTCTGAAACAATCAGAATCGCAATATCAAACTTCTGTCTCGTCCGAATCTCATCAATCATCATTTCCAGTTCTGTGACTTCCTGCTCATTCAGCACACCGGCCATATCCACCATACAGATATGGTCGCTGGCAAAACCATCTGTTGTTTCGGCTGCTGCCGGCATGACCAGACCGACGCATAACACAAGGACGAGTAATAGCATGCGTAATGTTTTCTTCATTCTGTTACCCTCCTCTTATAATAATCCAAATAGATGCAACAGCCAGATGACACCGTAGGACACGGCACTTATCAGCACAGTCAGGCCAAGCAGCCATTTTGTTGCCGCAGACTGATCAATCGGAAGATCTCCGACAAAAAGCCCCGTCTGACCATTCATCGCAAACAGATACTGATTGCCGTTCCATGTCGTATTCAGCAGCCAGACAGGGTAAAGCGCATACTGGGCTTTGCCGCCCCTGAACTGAATATTGCTGTTTTCCACATTCACTGAATCATAACCTTTGACCGTCTTCGCAAACGCTTCCTCTGTTGAACGTTTCACTCGGGCATTGACTCTGTCTATACTCTCCTCGGCAGTGACATCGTATTTGTTGGCCAGATAACCGGCGAGATACGCCGTCTGAAAATCCACCGCTTCTGAAATATCAAATGGCTCAATGGATTCCATCAGATCATCCGGCATCTTGGATGATCCGTCAACCGGAATATATTCAAATCCAATGCTGCCACCACGATTTACAAGGAAATATCTGGTCTCTGTATAAATGTAACGACTATCACTCCATGTCCGGATGTTCGCCGCCTTGTAGCTGACCTGCGCATCCGCATCGGTATCAAAAAGCCAGAATGGCACATACACACCTTTAATCTCATCAATATGATTCTGGTCTTTGAAAACCTTCGGCAAAAGACGCTTCCCGGAAATATGTTTCATCAGTCCTTCTTTTGCCGCTTTCTTGTCCAACTTAAATGGGATAACCAGATCCGGCCTGAGTGCACCTGCAAATTTTCCCGTGAAAACAACCGGATTGTCACAAAACGGACACTTGGCTGCCGCCATCGTTGCATCTCCGACGATTTCTCCACCGCAGGACTGGCAGACATAGGTACTTAGTCCATCTGTCTCGCCTTCCTGCCATTCTCCGCCAGCTTTGGTTTCCCACTCCATGCTGTCGCTTTTGCCTTCCTTCAGTTGTTCATCCATCGCCTGCAATGTTTCCATCTCAAATTCCGAATCACAATACGGGCACTTCATCTTCTGAATCGTACTGTCAAAAGCGATTGCGCCGCCGCAGCATGGGCATTTATATTCCTGCATATTCTGCATACAATCACTCCTATCTATTATACCTGAATATCCGCATCATTGAACGGATCGCCGCATTCCGGACAGAATTTCGGCGGATGCTTTGGATCTTCCGGCTCCCAGCCACATTTATCACAGCGGTACAATGGTTCTTCTGTCGGCTTCTTTGCACCGCATTCAGAACAGAACTTTCCTTTATTGAGTGCACCACAGCTGCAAACCCAGCCTGTCGGCTTCTCCGGTCTCTTCGTACCACATTCCGGACAGAATTTGCCGGTCGCAACATAACCGCAGCTGCATGTCCAACTGTCTGCACTCTGCTGCTGAACCGGTGCAGCAGCCATCTGCTGCCTCATAGCCTCCTGACGTCTTGCTTCTTCCTGACGTCTTGCTTCTTCCTGCTGTCTTGCTTCTTCCTGACGTCGCATTTCTTCCTGACGTCTTGCTTCCTCCTGCTGGGCCCCCATTGCAAACATATTCTGCGCATTCATGCCACCGCCTGCATTCATGGCCATACCCATACCGATAAAACCATTCATGGCACCACTCTCATTGGCTGCAGCCGCTTTCATTGCATCAGCCTGTGCGCCAACCATCGTCGCAGCTGCCATCGTCGGATTCTGCAGCATCGCTGTACGCTGAGCCTGTTTGATCATCTCTGCATCCTCATCCGGAAGTGTCACCGAACCGAGAGCAATGCTGACGACCTTCAGTCCACGCAGTTCACCCCATTTGGCAGACAGCGTTTCATTCATCGCATCCTCCAGGTCTGTATTGTGTGTCACAATCTGGTTCGGACGCAGTTCCAGTTCAGAAAGCCTGCCAAAGGCCGGTTGAAGTGCACTGATAAATTCTGTCTTCAGCTGTCTGTCCAGCTCGTCTCTCGTGTATTCGTTCTCCACATTTCCACACACATTCGTATAGAACAGCAGCGGATTGCTGATCCGATAAGAATAAACACCCGAGCAGCGGACAGACACATCAATATCCAGGCCGATCTTGGAATCTACAACGCGGAAAGGAATAGGATTCGGTGTGCCGAACTTGTTGTCAATCAGCTCCTTTGTATTGAAATAATAGATGCGCTGATCCTTGCCTGTATCGCCGCCAAATGTAAAACGTTTGCCGACTGTCGCAAATGACGCCTTGATGCTGTCTCCAAGATTTCCTGAAAAAATACTCGGCTCTGTCGATGTATCATAAGTAAATTGTCCAGGCTCTGCACAGACCTCGACAACCTTTCCCTGCTCAACGATAATCATACACTGACCATCCGCAACAGCGATACCGCTTCCGTTAGAGATAATATTGTCATTGCCATGGACATTCGATGAGCGGACACCCGTTCTCTTCTGGCCTTTCTTTACCATCACACTCTTATCCATTGCGTCACAATAGAAAAACTCCTTCCACTGATCCGCCAATGTTCCTTCTGCTGCTCCCACAAATGCTTTAATTAATCCCATATGCTTTATCTCCTTTCATCATTCCCGATTTTTCGTGCCGTTGATGCAATTTCATTTCTTTCTACTTTCAGTATAAGAAAATATCGCTGTTTTTTCACTAACACTTTTGATAGTAATCACGTCTGCTCGCAATCTGATGCTCCTTTCGGACAGCCGGACATCAAATGCTTAAAACGATGTACTAGTACATCGTTTCGTAAATAACTATACCAATCGCGTAGGATGCGGATTCGAGTGTGCAGGTAAAAAAACGCAGGCGTAGCGGGCTAC
>JABLTM010086211.1_pt1 | contig 44635 bp, 50 predicted proteins | sample 7160121 | NCBI WGS metagenome assembly JABLTM01 (sample SAMN14651224, study PRJNA627086) | human gut metagenome | isolation source: feces | host: Homo sapiens
AGTGCAGTCGGCGGGACTTGAACCCGCACCCAAGCAATATGGACTAGATCCTTAGTCTAGCGCGTATGCCAATTCCGCCACGACTGCTTATGTAACTACGCTGTTTACCAGCGACGATAGCTATAATACCATATCCGTTTTATAATTGCAACCCCTAAAATAATTTTTTTCAATTTTTTTATTCTTGACACATAACGCCGGGAATGATATTATTATAAAGCTTGCAGTCGTGGCGGAATTGGCATACGCGCATGATTCAGGTTCATGTCCACTTACGTGGGTGTGGGTTCAAGTCCCATCGACTGCACTTCTTCTTATTATTTTATTGCCTCGGTTTATCCGGGGTATTTTTATTTTCGTAAAATTTTCTGCATCAATTGATAAATCCGCGGATATATGATAGAATAACATAAAATTTTATTATTAATCGGAGGTATCCTATGTTTTGTATTTATTGTGGTAAAGAAATACCGGATGGAACAGTATGTGAATGCCGTAAGAATCCGGTATCTGTACCTGATACACAGAAGACACCGGCAGCTGATACACAGGCTGCGGATAACGTACAGGCAGCTGCAAGTGAGGCTCCTTACGGAAACTTTACATATAATCCCAATCCTGCGCCGGACAATAACTATAACAATGTCTACAATAATAATTTTAATAACTTTAATAATCCTTCCGGCCAGGCGGCATTTAACACAACATATTCGTCGGTGCCGCTAAACGAACGCCACGTCGCCATCAAAAAGGTTATGGCATCACCTCTCGCTCTGATTGCAGCCATACTGTATTCTGTCGGAACCGCTTGTTCAGTTTTCAACGGATTTAACATAAGTATATTCTCAATACTTACACTGGTGGCTCTCTGGGTTACATACTCGGCGGCAAAGAAAGATGGACCGCTTAAGTCATCAGGTTTTACCATTGCATCCGGTCTTACCATTGCACAGATAGTCCTTATGTCTGTCGCATATGTTAGTATCGCTGCCGTTCTTATAATTTTTGCATGCATGCCGGGTGAGCTTGCCAAAGCATATCCCGAAGCCGCCAAGTACATCGGTCAGGCTTTTGACATTACAATGCCGGCATCCATAGATTTGAACAGTGCAATATTCATCATCCTGCTGGTTGTATGGACATGTATGTTCATATTCATTGTTTTCTATTATGCAACCTTACGTTCAAGCATAGTAAGTGTACGTTCGGAGCTGAATAACGAGGCGCCTAAGCACAGAATAAGCATGTTTCCTCTTATCATACTTATATTAAGTTCCGTAATGTCAATTGCCAATTCTGTATATACGATAATCAACATTGATCATTACGCCGATATGTTTAACAATTTGCTGAATTCGTCGCTTGAATCCGCAGGCATCAATTACAAAATAAATATCAGTTTTGGAATAATCGGACCAATCGGCTCATTATGTGTTGCCGTTTCCATGATTTTCATTGCTGTGTTGTTTATCAGAATAAGAAACAACCGCGAGAACGCGTGATAATATGCACAATGCAAAGCCGGCCGCATCATATCAGGTGCAGCCGGCTTTATTTATTTGATTACCGTGATATTATTGCATTTTTCATATCCGGGAACCATTCTGTCGCATATAAAATTCGTACCCTCGAACGGTGCAAAGCTAACCGAACTTATCTTATTAAATTTAGAATAGTCACACAGAACATAACTTTCCCTGCAATGACTCATCGCCATTTTCTTAACAAGTGCTTCATTCGCATCAGGTGTTGTACATCCGTTCTCTCTTGTAATTGCGTTAGTTCCAAAAAATCCTTTGGTGAAATTATAATTCTTCAGAGTTTCCATAGCATAACTTCCGATTATTGCCTCAGTTGATGCTTTAAGTTCACCGCCGACAAGATAGACTTTAAATCCTCCGGCCGCAAGCTGCCTTGCATGTGTAATGCCATTGGTTACAAATGTAACCGCCTGCTCCTCAATATAGTCTATCATATAAGCAGTTGTTGTTCCGGCATCAAGATACACAAAATCATTTTTCTCGATAAGAAGAGCAGCATATCTGGCTATTTTTTTCTTCTCATCAATGTTAAGATCATTCTTCTGTTCAAATGTATATTCATATGCCGTAACCTGCTGTTGTTCTTTAAGCGCAGCACCACCAAAAACCTTGGACAGTTTCCCTTCCTTATCAAGATAACTGATATCTCTTCTTGCCGTAGACTCGGAAATTCCAAGTTTTTCGCTGATTTCCTGAGTAGTTACGCTGCCTTTTTCCTTCAGGAGCTTGAGAATCATCTCCTGTCTCTGTAATGTTAACATTTCTTATCCGCCTTATATTCCTTAACATTGGTTTCGAGTACTATTTTGCGAATCGGCAGAACGCTTGCAGGTGATACCGAAAGTTCATCCACACCCATGGCCAGAAATTCTTTGGTGAGTGTTCTGTCAGCTCCAAGTTCTCCGCAGATTCCTGCCCAGATTCCGGCTTTATGCGCATTCTCCACAACCATGGATATCATCTTAAGCACCGCCGGATGATGCGCATCATAGAACATGTCAAGTTCAGTATTCTGCCTGTCAATCGCAAGCGTATACTGTGTAAGGTCATTGGTACCTATGCTGAAGAAATCAACTTTCGATGCAAGTACATCACTCATCATAACCGCCGCAGGCGTTTCAATCATAATTCCCTGCTCAGGATTGCCGTAACTGATTCCCTGTTCGTCAAGTTCCTTCTTGACTTCATCCACTATTTCATAGATACGGTCGATTTCCCACGCACTTATTATCATAGGATACATTATTGCAATATTTCCGTATGCGCTCGCACGGAATAATGCTCTTAACTGGACCTTGAAAATTTCCGGCCTCGTAAGGCATATCCTGATAGCACGGCATCCCATTGCCGGGTTGTCTTCGTGTTTAAGATTAAAATAATCACACTGCTTGTCTGCACCTATATCAAGGGTTCTTATGATAACTGTCTTGCCCGCCATTGTCTCGGCAACCTGCTTATATATCGCAAACTGCTCTTCTTCGGTAGGAAAATCTTTGCTTTCAAGGTATATGAACTCACTTCTGAAAAGTCCTATACCTCCGGCGTCGTTCTGTATCACCTTCGCCAGGTCCTTTATGTTGCCTATATTAGCATAAAGTTTTATCTTCTGTCCGTCAATGGTTACATTTTCCCTGCCCTTAAGGCTGGCCAGAAGCTTCTTCTGTTCATCATCCCTGGCTTTATTTTCACGCATCATCTCAAGCACAGCTTCGTCCGGATTGATATATACAGTGCCCTTGGTTCCATCGACTATCGCAAGGCATCCGTCAATATCATCATCAAGGTCAACCGGGGTATTGACCAAAGCCGGGATGCCCATTGTTCTTGCCAGAATCGCCGTATGGGAATTTGTCGAACCGTGCACGGTAACAAAAGCAAGTACCTTATCCTTATCTAACTGGACAGTTTCAGACGGGGCAAGGTCATCCGCAATAATTATCACCGGTTCATCGCCGGTTAAGTCCGAAGATGAACTGCCGCTCAAAACATTGATTACACGTTCAGATATATCTTTTACATCAGCAGCACGTTCTTTCATATAATCGTCATCCATAGATGCAAACATCCTTGAGAAATTATCTCCGGTTGTTGCAACGGCATACTCTGCATTCACGCCCTGTGACGTTATGATATTCCTGACCGAATCATTATAATCATCATCTTCAAGCATCATCTGATGAACTTCAAATATTGCCGCATTGGCTTCGCCGACTTCTTTAAGTGCCTTATCATGTAATTCCGCAAGTTCACCAATGCTTTTCTTTCTGGCATCTTCATACCTGGCCAGTTCCGCACCGGTATCACTGACTCTCACGCGCTTTACCTGACGTTCATCCTTGGAAAACAATCTGATTCTGCCGATTGCAATGCCACTATATACACTTTTACCTTCATATACCTTCATAAGCATTCTCCCTATGTCCGGAATTTAAAGATTAGCCTGCATAAACGCGTTTATGGTCTCACACGCTTTATCTTCATCTTCACCGTCAAAAGTAATTGTAACTTCTTCGCCCTTCTTAACGCCAAGGCCCATGATTCCGAAAATCGCTTTGCAATTCATTGCCTTTCCGTCTTTCGCGATTTTAATGTCACACGCAAATTCCTTTGCTGCCTTTACCAGAAGTCCTGCCGGACGTGCATGGATTCCTTCCGGATCCGTAATTACATACTTGATTTCTTTCATGAGTTTTTCCTCCTAATTTGTCTTATTTTTCTTTAATATTCCTAAAAGTATCGTAGATACTGCAGTTCCTATCACAAGTGCAAGCAGATACATCAATGGATTGCCCATAACCGGTACTACGAAAATTCCGCCGTGCGGTGCCATAAGAGTACAGTTAAATGCCATTGAAAGTGCTCCTGCCACTCCCGCGCCTATTGCACAAGCCGGGATTACTCTCAGCGGATCTGCCGCTGCATAAGGGATAGCTCCTTCAGTTATGAACGCAAGTCCCATAATAATATTGACCGGACCGGATTGTCTCTCCTGCTTGGTGAATTTCTTTTTGAAGAAAAGTGTGGCAAGGGCTATTGCACACGGCGGAACCATTCCGCCTATCATGACTGATGCCATTATATCATAGTTACCGGCTGCGATTGATGCTGTTCCGAACACATAAGCTGCCTTGTTAAACGGACCGCCCATATCGATTGCCATCATTGCGCCAAGCACAAGTCCGAGTATAATCCTGCTTGCACTTCCCATGCTGTGAAGACCGTTATTCATAGCTGTATTGACAAATCCCATTACCGGTTCTACCGCAAATTTCATTGCAAGTCCCATAAGCAGTATTCCTATAAGTGGATATATGAGTACCGGTGCTATTTTTTCCAACACCTCAGGAAGTTTAGAACATATCTTCATAAGAAGGAGTACTATATATCCTGCTGCAAATCCTGCTGCGAGTGCGCCGAGGAATCCCGATGTTCCGTTTGCGGCTATCATTCCGCCTACAAATCCGACTGCAAGAGCAGGTCTGTCCGCAATCGCCATGGCTATAAATCCCGATAGTACCGGCAGCATAAATTTAAAAGCGACATTACCAATTTCATTAAACAATGCCGCAGCTGATGTTATTGTACCGAAATTAGCTCTTTCGGCTGCAGACAATGAATTTATATCAATGGAGAATCCATCTATCAGAAATGAAAGTGCTATGAGTATACCACCTCCGACAACAAACGGAAGCATATGCGAAACGCCATTCATAAGTTGTGTATAAATCTTATGTCCTATGCCTTTCTTTCCCGATGTCTGCGTTCCGGCGGATGCATCTTCGGAAGTATTGCTTTGATATACAGGTGCGTTTCCGGCAATTGCCATATCGATAAGTTCATCTGCCTTGTTAATTCCATCCGAAACCGGACGTTCTATAAGTTTCTTACCGTTAAATCTCTCCATAGGAACCTTGGCATCAGCTGCCACTATTATACAATCAGCTTCTTCTATATCCTTATCGGTAAGGACGTTCTTGGCTCCTCCGGATCCTCTTGTCTCGATTTTGATGTGACAATTCTTAGCCGCAGCGGCTTTTTCAAGTCCCTCCGCTGCCATATAGGTATGTGCAATACCTGTAGGACACGATGTTACGGCAAGTATTTTTATGGTGCCTTCAACCGGCTCGTTATTATCTGTAAGCCTCTCGTCAACGCTCTTTTTCTCTTCATCTGCCCTGTCTATGATATCCAGAAATTCGTCAACTGTTCCGGCATTGCGCAGGCTCGTCGTAAACTTCTCGTCCATAAGCATCATTGAAAGCTTGCTTAACACATCAAGATGAATATTATCCTCAGTGTCAGGTGCTGCTATAAGAAAAAGCAATGTCACCGGTTCACCGTCAAGCGAATCAAAATCGACTCCGTTCTTAATTACCATTGCTGCGAGGCCAGGCGTATTTACTGAACTGCATTTACCATGCGGGATTGCAATTCCTTCACCAACGCCCGTTGTACTTTCTTCTTCCCTCGCAAACACCTGTCTGCGGTAGCCTTCCACATCATTAAGCCTTCCGGCTGCCTCCATAAGTGCAACTGCATCATTAAGAGCTTCTTCCTTGCTCTTAGGAGCTGCATCAAGAGAAATACTTCTCTTGTCAAGCAAATCTGTAATTCTCATACCTTCGTCCTCCATTTTTATAAAGTTATCTGATCATATACTTTCTTTATCTCTGCTCCGGTTGCAAGGTTCTCAGAGAAAGCACTTGCACTGCCCGCCGCAACACCCATGCAAAAGGCATGTCTGTAATCATGTTTCTCCATATAACCTGCCATAAATCCGGCAACCATCGAATCTCCTGCACCTACTCCGTTAATCAGCTTACCTTTCGGAGCCTCTGTTTCAAGTACCTGTCCATCTTCAGCCACGAGCACCGCACCTTCACCAGCCATTGATACAAGGACATTGACAGCTCCCATTTCCTGAAGTTTCTTTGCATACGGTATAACCGATTTTCTGCTTGTAAGTTCCACACCGAATATCTCTCCAAGTTCGTAATTATTCGGCTTGATAAGGAACGGTTTATACGGAAGCACCTTCATAAGAAGTTCTCTCGTCGCATCTACTGCGATAATGACGCCTCTTCCTTCAAGTGCCTGCATTATTTTCTCATAAGCATCATCGCCCATCCCTGCAGGAATGCTTCCGGAAAGGAACAATATATCTCCTTCCTTAAGCTCATCAAGTCTGTCCATAAGCATCTTAACCTGTTCTTTACCGATATCGGGGCCACGGCCGTTAATCTCCGTTCCTTCTATTGTGCTTAATTTCAGATTAATTCTTGAAAATCCGTCATCCAGTCGTATGAATCCATTATTGACACCCAGTCCGCTTAATCTTCGTATTATTTCATCACCGGTAAATCCGGCTACAAATCCAAGCGCCGTGTTCGGTATTCCCAGATTCATAAGGACTGTCGATACATTGATGCCCTTACCTCCCGGAAGAATTTTCTCGGAATCCGTTCTGTTGGTAATTCCGGTCTTAAAATCCTTTACCGAAACGATATAATCCAATGACGGGTTAAATGTTACTGTGTAAATCACTTGTATTACCTCCTCCGTTCTTGATAACACAAGTATACCGTCAAATTCATTCAAAGTCAATCATTTTCTCTCATTTTTTGAACATTTTTTATTATTTATGGTTTTGAATGACTTTTTTTGACCGTTTTTGCCGTAAAAAAGCAAAAAAATACGCCTGTCACCATAATGTGACAGACGCATTTATATAATAAGCTGAAAAAGGGACTCGAACCCTCGACCTGCTGATTACGAATCAGCTGCTCTACCAACTGAGCTATTTCAGCATGCACAAGCACGAAAAATATAATAACATTATTTGCGCGAATTGTAAATAGCCAAAATAATTTATCTTTCACTTTTCTTATTGTTGTTTCCAATAGCGGCAAGAAAACGTTCTTCTATATGTTCTATCATAAGTGATATTTTTCTGCGTGACGTTCCGCTTGCAAACGACACGAATCCTCCCGCCATCTCAGCATGACCTCCGCCGCCTCCGATATCAGAAAGTGCATCATTGGTAACAATTCCGGCATTTATCTCTCCGATACTTCTGACAGAGAGCTTTATGCCGTCATCTCTTATTGAATATACAACAGAAAAATCGATTTCAACAAGGTCAAGCATAAAATCAGATATGCTGGCAATAAGAGCCTCCGGGCAATTATATCCGGTATTGGCAAAACTGATATTATCATATATCTTAATACTGTTTATTGCATTGGCATATGCCTTAAGATCCTCAAATTTCAGTGAACAATGCTCAAGCGAACTTATAAGTTCCATATCGCACAACCCGTAAAGCTGCTGATAAACATCGACATCAGCCTGGGATACTCCTCTCGATAATCCCATGGTGTCGCTCTTAATTCCGAATATAAGTGCCGTAGCAACATGCCTATCCATCTGTATGTCATTTTCCAGGTAATATTGCGCAATTATCGTGGCACATGCACCATATTCCGGTCTGATATCCGCATATCTGTAATCATTTGTGTTACAGTTTTCAAATGACGGGTGATGGTCTATGCATATTATCTCATTGCCCGGAGAATCAACAATATTGGAATTGCCTTTCTGCGAATCCACCAGGATGATTTCATCATTCTCACACATACCATTGATTGAATCAAGATCTATAAGTTCAATCCCCAATTTGTTTACAAAACCATTCGTGCTGAACCGTTCTATTTTACCCTTGTAACAGATTGATGATTTTATATCATAATGTTTAAGGAGTTTGGATAAGCCAAATGCACTTGCTATCGCATCCGGATCCGGAAAATTATGAGTCTGTATATAAACCATGTCCCCTTTGATATTTCTGACTATCTCTTCAAAACGGTTCATTGCAAATCCTCGCATCCACGATATTTTATGGAAATATTCTACAGCAACACCGAACTATTTTCAATATTTTTCATAAAATATTATATCACAAGCATATAATTATAGGTTTTAAGGAGGAAAAATGAGCACTGCCCTTTCTTTGAAAAATATTTCCTACTCATATCACACGGTACAAGGTGAAACCTGTGCTCTCAAGGATATATCGCTTGATATTCCGAAAGGCAGTTTCGTGTCTGTCGTAGGGCCGTCCGGGTGTGGCAAATCCACCCTTTTATCCATTATAGCCGGAATAATCCGGCCGGATTCCGGACGCATATTGATAAACGGCCGCGATATAAGTCCCGGTAACGATTCAATCGGATATATGCTCCAACATGACCATTTATTTGAATGGCGGTCAATTTACGGCAATGTGATGCTGGGTCTTGAAATAAAACGCAGGAAAAAACCGGACGACACCTCTTATGTTGATGAACTTCTTAAGCGATACGGTCTGGGTGAATTCAAAGCATCCAGGCCGTCTGAACTTTCAGGAGGCATGCGTCAGCGCGCAGCTTTAATCAGGACTCTCGCACTTGAACCTGAGATTCTGCTTCTGGATGAACCGTTTTCGGCGCTTGATTACCAGACCAGACTCACTGTATGTGATGATATATATTCAATCATCAAAAAGGAACACAAGACCGCCGTATTAGTAACGCATGATTTGTCGGAGGCAATTTCAGTCGGAGATACCGTATATGTATTAAGCAGGCGTCCGGGCCGGATTGCACGTTCGGTTTCCGTCGATTTTCCGGCAGACCTGACACCTCTCATGCGCAGAAATGCACCTGAATTCAAGGATTATTTCAATATATTATGGAAGGAGCTTAACGAAAATGGATAAAATAATTTCCCAAAGCCAGCTAAGATACCTGAAAAGCCGTAAAAGACAACACTTCTGCATTATTATCATGCGCACACTGATTCTGGTTCTGTTAATCGGCGGATGGGAACTATGCGCGGACATCGGCGTACTCAATTCTTTTGTATTCAGCAGTCCCTCAAGAATTATCAGATGTTTTACCGATATGGCCGGAACAGGCATAATATGGAAGCATCTGTGGGTAACCGTTTACGAAACTCTCATATGTTTCTCCATCGTAATTGCGGCAGGCATGCTATGCGCAATGTTAATGTGGCGGTTCCGGATGGTTTTCAAAATTGCAGAACCATATATTGTGCTCTTGAACAGTCTGCCCAAATCGGCGCTCGCACCGGTTCTCATAGTATGGCTCGGCAACAATGTAAAAACCATTATCGTCGCTGCGGTTTCCGTTGCCATATTCGGTGCTGTTTTAAGCATATATACTGCCTTCATCGAAACAGACCCGGAAAAAATCAAATTAATCCGTACCCTCGGTGGCAAGAGACGGCATATTCTCACCAAACTGGTCATACCATCTTCAATACCAACAATAATCAATACGATGAAAGTAAATCTCGGTCTTTCGCTTGTAGGTGTGATTATCGGTGAATTCCTGGCGGCCGACAGCGGTCTTGGTTATCTGATAATATACGGAAGTCAGGTTTTCAAAATGGACTGGGTTCTTATGTCAATTGTGATATTATGCATTTTATCGGGAGTTCTGTATAAATTAATAAACATTCTCGAAAAGAAGGCCGGACATTCAAGCTGATCTTAATGTACAAAAAAGGGAGACACCCTCTGTGAAAGTGTCTCCGGTACATATCTGTTATGTTTTTCTTTTTATTGTTTCATCGGAACATTTATCTGTTTCTTATGGCATCAACAGGTTTCTTTGATGCTATCTTCTTCACCGGTATGAAACTTGCCGCTGCCGCAACAAAAATACTCAGAACAAGTATCAGCAGAACCTGTCTCGGTCCGAATGTCAGAAGACTTATAAGTACGCCAAGATCTTTTCTTATGTAATTATTGATAATCATCGTAACTGCAAACACACCGGCTGCCGAGAGCACGAAATTAATCATTGCAATTATGAAGCTTTCAGAGAAAAATATCCTGAATACATCATTACTTCTCGAACCGATAGCCCTCAGTATACCAATTTCCTGTTTCTTGTGCGCAACACTGGTTGCGATAAAGTTTGCCAACATTACAGTTGCAAATACCGCAAAGCCGATTCCGATATACATAAATACCTTAGCTAACTTCTTCAATATTGTATTCACGGTATCAAGTTCATATGTTGTGCTGTTCTGAATCTCATATCTTATATCGCTGTTTTCACGATAGCTGTAACTTACAACTTTCATTACATCCGCTTTAGTCTGAGGCATTACACCGACAACATAATTATATTCTCCGATTTGCTTCGGATCTGTAAGTTCATTGACTCTGTTGGTGTCAGATACTATAAATGACGATGTTTTGGCATAAATGCTGTCATCTTTGACTATACCAACAATTTTATACCCGTCATACACCTCGTAGCTGCCATCATAACCGTTAATCCAGAGTTTCAGGTTTATATCTTTAAGATTGTCTGCCACACTTGTGATATCCGTATTCTCTATCGAATCGATATTAAGCGATGAAAATGTCACAATTATTTCTTTATCACCAAGCTCCTTCTTCTCTCCGTCCGTCCAGACTATATCTTCCTTAGGCACATCCTCAAAATGCACTATGCTCTCATTCGACCACAGGTTATACCCGTCATCCGTAGCATCAAGTCCGATTATTGCATTAATAGGTATAAGCTTAGGTTCATTCTGAATCATTTTATCAAGGTGTCCGTCACCGACCATTGCCGTTCCGGCAAGTCCGTATCCGGTTTCATAACTGAATTCATTATATAATGCATAATTAACAAGAGCATCGGCAGTTGACTGCCCTTCTTTCTTCTTGATAAGCGATTCGTACCTGTCCAGATTAAGTCCGGTGTCAACAATACCGGTTATTGTGTATTCTTCATCTTTAAGCTTAAGCGTCTTACCGATAAGATCATCATACTTCTCAATTTTGTCAGCTTTCTGACTGTTATCCTGCCGGTATCCTCCTATCTTAAATGATTCAAAAACATATTCGCTTACCGCAAGCTCGTTCTTGTTTCCATCCGGAAGTCTTCCTGCTGCAAGCTTAACATTCAGTTTATTCATCTTATCATTATCAATTTCGGTAAATCCACTGAAGCTCCGTGCATATATATTGAACTCTGTTTCGGTAAATTTGGCTTCCGGATCGTAGTATGAGCCTAAATCTATCGAACTTATCGGACTGAATACACCGCTGAACGGAATATTTAAATCCTGTTCCATCTGCTGCACTTCTTCTTTGCTTATCTTATAGTTTCCGCTATTCCACCAGTAATCGTTACCACCGTCAGTGCTCTTAACGCTCTTTGAATAAGCAAGATATTTAACACCACTGTCAATAAGTGAATTGGTGCATACCTTTATATGATTGTATGAACCAAATGTATCTGCCAGTCCGAAAAGGCCGAAGGCCTGACACGACAGCAGAATAGTTATGATAAGACGGATTTTCTTATATTTTAATCCGCTTGCACCGATTTTAAAGGCATTCTTAAGAGGCAGTTTTGACTTGATAAGCTTGAATGCCGAACCATCCTGTTTCTTTATTTTATTCTGGTCGGTTGCCGTGAAACGCTTGCTGTTTATACGATTTTTTCCAAGCCTCAATGTTACCTGTCCACTTCCGAGTCTGTCTATATAATCATTGATTGCCAGTCTGTCTTCCTCCGTAAGATGGTAACCTGAAGATATCCTGACCATGTCATTATCATATATAATATTATCTTCCTGTTCCGCTTCTTCACTATCTCCCGAATATTCCACATCACTTATAACGTGGCCGTCAGCCAGCTCAATTATCCTGTCGGCATATTGTTCGGAAAATTCCCTGTCATGGGATACAATTATCACAAGTTTATCGCGCGAAAGTTTCTTTAATGTATCAAAAATCTGTCTTCCCGTATTGGAATCAAGCGCGCCTGTCGGCTCATCAGCCATTATGATCTCAGGGTTCTTGATAAGCGCTCTCGCTATGGCTACTCTCTGTTTCTGTCCTCCAGAGAGTTCGTTAGGTTTACGGTCTCCGTATCCTTCAAGGTCAACTTCCCTCAAAATATTATTTATCTCTTCGTCCGTCGCCTTGCGTCCCTGCAATTCTATAGCAAGGGCAATATTGGCTCCAACCGAAAATTCATCAAGTATATTATATTCCTGAAAAATAAATCCGACGTAAGTATTCCTGTATGAATCAAAATACTGCTGCTTGAAATCTTTTGATGACACACCTTTAATAATTATCTCACCCGAATCATATTTATCGAGTCCTCCGAGAAGATTCAGCAATGTAGATTTTCCGCTTCCCGACTTTCCGAGAAGAAATACCATTCCCTTCTCAGGAAATCTTAATGATATCCCGTCGAGAGCTTTGACCGGTACGCCCTTCTTAGGCTTATATACTTTGCACAGATTAATTGCCTCTAACATAAATCCTCCTTCATATCGCAAGCTGTACTATGTCAACTAATACAGTTAGTATGATATCATCTTTATAATCTCATGTCAACAAAAAAGAGACTGTCGTACAGCATCTCAACATAAATGAGATTCCGCATTACAGTCTCTTTATAAAAATATTTCCAAAAAATGCTTATGCAGCTCTATACTGTTTGATATTCTGTTCAAAATCACTTCCCGGATCACCGTAAGTTACCAATTCAAGCATTTTGTTCAGTCCAAGTGAAATCACTCCAAGAATCGAACATGCATCAACAACAATGCTTCCGCACTTAATATCCGCGTTGCATCCCGTTTTGCCCATCATGTTCACAAAATTGATAACATCTTGCTGACTGTTAAGTTTAACCATATATGTATTCATACATATCATCCTTTCTTACACACGCTATGATTTACACTGCTGTGATACAACTTCTTCAATCGTATGAATTATATGATTTTGATATTATAAATTCAATAGGAAATTATCGACACGCCGCGACAAGATACAACACGCATAATCTTATTGTCAAAAGACTTCCCAATGAGGATAATACTTAAACCACGCTCTGGCAACGATTTCATCCGATGTCACATCCTTATATGTCCAGCTTCTGGCGTCATTGGATATGGTCCGGTTATCTCCCATTACAAAATAGGCATTTTCCGGAACTTTATACGGTCCAAAACTGTTCATGTATACACCATCCGGAAGATATGTCTCCTCATACGGTATATCATTTATATATACCATATTATCTGTAATTTGTATGGTATCTCCAGGCAGGCCGATTATACGCTTGATTAGAAGCTGCTCCTCTTCATCATCATAACATTTATGTCTGAATATAATAACATCTCCACGTTTAGGTTCCGTAAACAAATATGCCATGCGGAATCCCATAAGCCTGTCTTCCGATTCGATAAGAGGAGCCATTGAGCGCGTAGGAATATTGGCATTGATTACAACAAATCTGCTGACGACTATATATATCAGAACAGCGGTTGCAACCGCGATTAAATATCCAAAAATATTACGAACTGCCGATACTGCCTTAGACTCAGGCTGTTGTGTTTCAACAACTTCAGGCTGTGCATCCGCATCCGGCTGCACAGCCTTACAATCATCATCAATATTAACTTCAATCCACTCAAATTCTATAACAGAATCATTGTCTGATTTCATTAAATACCTCTGCTTACTTAGTCAGAAGTTCCATTATTCTGTTACTTCTGGCAATAAATGCTGTCATTCTCTCAGGTGCTACCTGACCGTGTCCTACCATAGCCAGATCATACAACTGCTCACAGAACATTGTAACATTATCACTCTCAGGGTTGTCAAGTATATATTTAACCAGAACATTGTTGAGGTTAAGTACAAGAGTCTCGCCCTGTGCGCCGTACATCTCCGGATCCATTCCGGACATGCCGTACATCTTCATCATGTCGGCCATTCTCTTGGAATCTTCGTTGATTGTTATCATAGAAGAAACTTCTGCATCTTTGAGTTTCTCGGCTTTGACCTGAAGGTTATCCTTGCCAAGTGCCTTCTTAAATATTTCGGAAAGCTTGTCATTATCAGCTTTAAGAGCTTCTTTAGCCTCTTCGCTGTCATCCGCATCATCCTTAAAAATCTCGGAAAGATCGGAATCTATGCTTAAGAACTTAAGGTTCTCATTCTTCTGCTCAAGATGTGTGATGAACGGCTGGTCAATATTATGTTTAAGAATAACCGCATCCATTCCCTGGTCCTTGAACATCTTAATATACTGGCCCTGTTCAATTTCATCTTTAACATAGAATACAGTATTCTCATGTTTCTCTTTATTCTCTTCAAGGCACTCCGGCAGTGTAAGATACTTGCCGTCAAGATTCTTGAACAGGATGTAATCATTCATCTTTTCACAGAACTTGTCATCTTTAAGACATCCGAATTTAATAAACGGACTTATGTCATCCCAGTATTTCTCGTAGCTTTCCTTATCTGTCTTACACATTCCCGAAAGCTTGTCCGCCACTTTCTTCGTAATATAATCTGATATTTTCTTAACAAATCCGTCATTCTGAAGCGCACTTCTTGATACATTGAGCGGAAGATCCGGACAATCAATTACGCCCTTTAATAACATAAGAAATTCAGGAATAACTTCTTTAATATTATCCGCTACGAATACCTGATTATTGTAAAGTTTAATAACACCTTCAGCGCTCTCGAACTCAATATTGATCTTAGGAAAATAAAGTATACCCTTTAAGTTAAACGGATAATCCATATTCAGATGTATCCAGAATAACGGCTCCTTGTAATCGTGGAATACCTTGCGGTAGAAATCCTTGTATTCATCATCCGTACATTCGTTAGGATGCTTCGTCCAAAGCGGATGTATATCATTAAGCGGAACCGGTCTCTTCTTAATCTTATATCTCTCACTTGCAGGCTTGGTCTCAACAGTCTTCTTGTTACCGTCTTCGTCCTCAACTTCCTCGGTCTTAGCCTCTTCCACAACCGTTTCAATAATGGTATCGGTATCACGAAGGTCATCTTTCTCAATCATCTCCGTCTTCTCTTCTGTGTCGTCTGCATTATCAAGATATATCTCATAAGGCATAAATGAACAGTACTTCTCGATTACTTCACGAGCCCTGTATTCATTAGCAAATTCAGTACAATCATCATTAAGGTACAAAGTAATCTGCGTACCGACTTCTGTCTTACCGCCATCCGTCATATCATATTCTGTACCGCCGTCGCATTCCCAATGCGTTGCCACAGCATCTGCCTTATATGACAGCGTATCTATTGCCACACGGTCGGCAACCATAAATGCCGAATAAAAACCAAGTCCGAAATGTCCTATAATCTGGTCTTCATTAGCCTTGTCCTTATATTTCTCAAGGAATGCTTCCGCACCCGAGAAAGCTATCTGGTTAATATATTCGTTAACTTCTCCGGCAGTCATACCGAGTCCGTTATCGGTAAATGTAATAGTCTTCTCCTTAGAGCTTACGCTTACCTTAATGACCGGCTTATAGTCCTCAGGAAGTTCATATTCACCCATAAGGCTTAACTTCTTAAGCTTGGTAATAGCATCACATCCGTTAGATATAAGCTCTCTAAAGAAAATATCGTGATCAGAATACATCCATTTCTTAATTATAGGGAATATATTCTCACTGTTAATTGACAGATTTCCATGTTCCTGTGCCATAATAACCAACTCCTTTAATAAAAAAAATCTTTCTGAAAGATATAGTAATACCAATCTTTCAGAAAGTCAAGGAAAAATTAGCACTCATTTCTATTGAGTGCTAACAAAATATTCATTATATATTTCATACAGCTTTCCGGTTCCGGGAATTACCTCGTCCATCGGCGTATTTTCCCAGAAACGCTTATTAAATTCCGTAGAACTTTTCTCAAGACGAGCTGCATACTGGTCCGAGAAAACCTTCATGCGTCTCGATAAAATAATTTCGGCACTCCTCTTATCATAATCACTCTCGACATTATCATTGACGCACTTGATTATATAATATCCGATATCAGTTTCAACAATACCGCTAATTTCTCCTACCTCAAGCTTAAATGCCGCATTCTCGAATTCTTCAAGGTATTCTCCTCGTCCGAATTCAAGCGTATATTGCGAATCATCACTGTTCTCCCTGGCAAGTGCCGCGAAATCGGTACCATCATCCGTTTGGGAAAGCAATGACTGCACCCGCTTATATGCACGCGAAACATCAGCCTGACTAAGTTCTGTTCTCACACCGTCATCATCATACTCAACAGTCGCAACATAAATATACTGAACATTAATAACCCTTGCCTCATCCTCGCTGACCTCGGTATCCACTGTATCGGTAATCGTATAAAATGCTTTCTGTGCCATCCTTAAAGATGTATAGAAGTCTTCCACATCAGATTTATCAATTGTCCCATTACCATCATAACCGGTCATATACTCATCCGCTGCTTTAGCAATCATATCGCAGTCTTCATCCGTGAGTCTTATGGAAAAATCGTCCGCAAAATCTTCAAGAACAGCTATCTGTTCCAGTGTATCGCGGACATTGTTCTTGACATATTGCTCTGCGGTCATGCCTTCAATCTTCTCACTCCATACTTCTGAATCGAATGTTTTCTCATAAGAGCACCTGAGTTCTCCGAGCAGCAGCATCGCCTCATCCATGCTTATCTTACGGCCGTTAATAACCGCAAATGTACTCCGCTTAAGTCCTGTCGTAAACTGCACTCTGGTACATCCTGCACATATGGTCATAAGGCACACAAGGCAGACACATACCATTATTCTGAAATGTCTACGCTTCAACATACAGATACCTTCCGTCAGGAAGTGCAAATACCTCAAGGGCATCGCTCACATCTTCATAATCACTTATATCTATTCCTTCATCCTTCATATATTCAAGGAGTTCTTTCTTATCATCAAACACCTGAGCCATGCATTCCTCAAGAAAATCAATGGCCTCATCAATATCAGCCACTACTTGTTTCGGAAACAGCTGCTCCTGGTTCTCATAAAATACTTCTGCACAAATATTATCGATTTCACTCATATTTCTGTCCTCACATTTTCTTAATCTCATGTATCAGTCGTGATACCGGCAGCCCGACAACATTATTGTAATCTCCGTTTATTCCAAGGATATATGCCGCAAAGAATCCTTGTATGCCATATGCACCGGCCTTATCCATGCTCTCACCGCAGGACAGATATTCTTCTATCTCTTCATCAGACATCGGATATACCCTGACCCCGGTTACTTCGGAAAAACACACTTCACGATCTTTGCCTATAATATCTACACCTGTGATCACATTGTGTTCCCTTCCCCGGATAAGCTTAATCATATCGAAGGCCTCTTCATATGAATGAGGTTTCCCAAGAATTCGCCCATCCACCGCCACGACCGTATCCGCGCCTATTACCAACGTATTGCCGTCCGTTCCGGGCAGCCTGTCAAATACATCATGTGCCTTATCGGATGCCAGCTGTCTGACTATTCTTTCAGGGCTTATCTCTCTTATAATCTCTTCACGTTCTGAAGGAATGACCTCACATTCCACACCTACCTGTTCAAGCAGTGCAAGTCTTCTCGGTGATGCTGAAGCCAGTACTATCTTCGTATCCTTGATATTCATAACATTCTCCATTTATGTTGTACGGAATATTATATATTGTATCAAAGCGGGACAGCTTTTACAACCCTTTTATGGGTTCTGTGAGACATCTACCGCTGTCACATCAACGCCCCTGTTCTCAACCGGCGTTGAGAATACTATCTGGGTACTTGTCCTTCCGAATTTCTGAAGTCTTCCAATGAACGAGTCCAGAATCATTGTATCAGAAAAAGCAACTTTAATAAGCATTGAGAAATCGCCTGTCACGCAGTTACATTCCAGCACATTGGGACACGCCTTTATAAAAGGATAAAATTCCTCCTTCTGTGCTGGTATTATCTCAAGATTAATAAAAGCCGTAATATGATATCCAAGCTTTGTCTGATTAATTCTGGCTGTATATCCGGAAATTATATTTTCTTTCTCAAGCCTCTCAATCCTCGCAGATACCGCCGGTGATGATAAAAATACATGTTCCGCCAGTGTCTTAAGCGGGGTCCTTGCATTCTGCTGCAAAAGTGTAATTATTTTCTTATCGATTTCATCCATATATGTGCCTCCTTGGGTCTTTATAAAAAAAACACCTACTGCGCCTTTCAGTAGATGTCTCCGTCGACCTTTGTTTCTTTTTTTTCATAATACATTACAAAAATAAAAAAATCAAGATTTTTTTTAATTTTATTAAGTCAAACAAACATTTTCACGTTGCGGCTTAGTCTGATTTCTGATACAATTATCATATTAATGAATGAAAGGAGCCCTATATGAGCACTTACGAAGATTTTGAAGACGATACCGTTACACTTACATTCGATGATGATAAAGAGGTTGAATGCGGCATTGTAGCTATATTCCCGGCCGGTGAAAGAGAATATATCGCACTTCTCCCGCTTGGCGGCGAAGAAGAGGAGAACGGTGAGGTTTACATTTACCGTTATTCCGAAGATGCAGATGGTGAACCGTCCATTGACAACATCGAGGATGATGATGAATATGAAATTGCATCAGATGCTTTTGATGAGTTACTTGATTCAGAAGAACTTGATGAAATTCTTGATGATGATGACGAGGAGTAATCCCCGTCATCTTTATTATTGTTCCGGAACAACAGCAAAAAATACTATGTCATCTGTTCCGTTATTGATCATTGAATGACCATGCCCCTTCGGGCAGTAATGGCATCCTCCCGCTTCCACGGTTTCTGTTCCATCGTCATAGATAAAATCCGCCTTGCCTGCCAGAATATAAATGATTTCACTGTTGGTCTCATGCACATGATATCCTATCGATGAACCCGGCTCCAGCCTGTCGTACATTATTTTATTCAGTTCATCTGCATACATTTTCGCGCAAAGCTCACCTTTTCCACCTTTAAACCCAGGCTTTCTTTCTTCAGGTATTTTATTAAAATCAATAATCATTTGCCATTCCTTCTTTCCATATGATATGATTATTATAATTTAATTTGTTCATAAACTCAATGAAAGGTTAGTATTTTCCATGAATAGAAATATATTATACAAAGCGGTTGTTTTTGATATGGATGGTGTTATATTTGATTCAGAGCGTGCGGTAATGCAATGCTGGAAAGAGGTTGCTTCGCGCCACAATATTCCCGATATAGAAAAAGCGATTCTTGCATGCACCGGAACGACCATGGTGCGCACCCGTGAAATCATGCTTAATCTGTACGGCGCTGATTTTCCGTATGATGAATATGCCAGGGAATCATCTGCAATATTCCATTCGAGATATGACGGCGGCAGGCTTCCGATGAAACCGGGCGTCAAAGAACTTCTCACTTTTTTAAAGGAACACGATAAGAAAATTGCCCTTGCTTCCTCAACCAGACAGCAGGTCGTTACGGATGAACTGCGTGATGCCGGTGTAATCGAGTATTTCGACCGTATAATATGCGGCGATATGGTAAGCCGCAGCAAGCCGGCTCCGGATATTTTCTTAAAAGCCTGCGAAGAGCTTAACATCTCTCCGTCAGACTCCTATGCAATTGAAGATTCATACAATGGAATCCGTGCAGCACATGCCGGCGGCCTACACCCAATCATGGTCCCTGATCTGCTGCCGGCAGATGAAGAGATGCAATCTCTTGCCGAGATCGTCCTTCCGAGCCTCACAAGTGTTATGGAGTACCTTGCCTGATTTCCACGTATCTTCATACTCGCCAACAATCTCATATTCATTATAGTCACAGAAGGCTTTCATTTTGGTTTTCTGTGCTTCCAGTGAATATCCATCTATCTGCATAGCTGTTGAGACACGAGTGTATATGTAACATTTTACTTTCTCTTTCAACCTGGTCACTCCTATTTGGGTAATACTAGCGGCGGATTCTGTAATAATGTCGCCATAACCGACGCATATTTCTTTGTTCCATAATCCTCAACAATACTTGTTATTCTTGCACCGGCATCTTTGGAAGATGCACCGCATAAGAATACTCTTTCATCAGTGGTTCCATAATCCAATACTATAAATCGATCATGGAATATCCCACCAGTTTTCTGCATGGAAATTTTTACATTAGGATATTCTTTGCAGAAATCAGTAAATTCTATATTGTGAAGCTTACTGTTTCCAACATTGTCACTAAAAAGAATAATAGATACTCCTGCCTGAGAATTCTTTAGGTGAACAAGCGTTCTTAATCCAATATAATTATCAACGACATATATCGAGACTTTCGCCTGTCTATAAATTGACGCATATACTTCATCAGCGCTACTAAACTTCGCATTAAACATGAGCCACTTTTCATCCTCATCTGAAATGAAGCTATTCATCATATCAGCAAGCTCAGATTTTGTTACAACATCCTTCAATCCCTCCGCAACATCGGAAATTTGCTTTTCAATGGATATCATATCTGAATTTATCTTGCTGATTTCAATTCTGTTATTGGCGGTCTCCATACTTAGCTGAAGTAGTTCGCGCTGCCCAATCAATTCTCTGTTTTCTAATATGTAATCTTTCATTTTTTTGAATGTTCTCACGAGGTCAATACTCTGCTTAACTGCAAGGTCACCTTTCAGTATCGTCATAAGCATGTATATACCTTGTTCAGTAAAAGCATTGGGCAAATATCTTGAACCGCCCCAACTTGAGGTCAATTTTTTTGACCTCAAGTTGTTAACCTCTTCCTTGGTAAGTTTAAATGTAAAATCTGATGCGAAACGCTCACTGTTATTTTTGACCTGTTGATTAAAAGCTTTGGTTGAATAACCATATATTTTAGCCAAATCAAAATCAAGCATTACCTTATAACCTCTTACTTCATAGGTTTTGGCCTTAATTAATTCCTCTGTTACTTTGACAATTTTAATTTCTTCTTTTTTATCTTCTTCCATGTATATTCCTTTCACTGACATTGTTTCTATATTTTATTTTAGGGAAGTAGCAAATGGCAGCCACATTATTATAAATACATTCAATCCTGCTCAATTTCTAAACAGGTCGAATTCGATACGTTTAAATTCATATATCCTACGCAAACACTCTCATATCACTTACATCTGTTATCCAGACTAATTTCTCCAAATCAATAATCTGATCTGTAAAAATAGTATCAACTGCATCCGGAACTATCATTTTTACAAGTAAATCTGTATGAATTCTTAAGTCTATAGCATCTGAATGATAACCCAAAACATCAAACTCATAATCTTCTATCCCCTTCATATTCAAGTTCTGTATGCACCACTGAATATTTTCTATCGTGTTATATTTTGAAAAATCTCTATCCACCTCAGTATGTGAGAGATTAATTATACGTTCTTCTACTCGAGCTGAATAAATAGAAAAGTAAGGAAGCTTTATATTTCCCATCTCATCAATATAGATTTCGTTCCATTGCTCACCCTCATCATCTTCAAGAACACTATAAAATATTCCTTTTCCAACTACAAATACTTCCAAAGTCATGGATCCATCGGATGTTATCGATGACAAATACTGAATATCCAATCCTAATTCCCGAATTCTATCTAAATCGAAACGTCCTTTATCCTTAAGATAGTTAATCATTGACTTATAATAACTATTATCATGATGACTATTCATAAAACACTGTAATGCTTCATCAAATTCCTTCGGGATCTCATACTTCTCCACGTATTCTTGCTCTGATTTGCATCCGGTTTTTATCTTCATCATATTCAAATATTCTTTTGCCATCATGAATTTAAGTGGCTGAAAGCTTATGATACTCGCAATCTCACTTCTCAGCGTTTCAACCCTTGTTATTTCTAACATACCCACTTTCTTGAAGAGTTCTTTGTCATCTGAAATCATTAAATTAAAATCAGTTTCTGCGATACATTTCCTACAACCAGGGATCTCAACAATTTTATCAGAATATTTCTTGCAAAATGCTTTCTCCGATATCTCCATCATCTTTGTAACATCTGATACAAGAAGATACATTTTCCCTTCATGAAATATTTTTGTCTTAAACATAATGTTTTTCATTGCATCCCCCTATTCTGGCTTATCATCCTATTAGCTACTAGTATCTATTCCTCTACAATACTCTCCATCTGTTCCAACTTCTGCAAGGCCTTCATATACGCCATCAATCTTTTATATTGCTCATCACCTAGACTATGTATCTGTTTTAAAATCTTAATATCTGACCTAGTAACTTCATAATCCATATCTGAATCTTTATATTCCGGTTCAATTCCTTTTCCTGTCAAAAGCTGTTCAGGAGTAATATCTAATGCATCACATATTGAAAGCAAACAATCCGCTTTTGGATTTGTCTTTTTCTTTTTCCAGTCACTGATGTTGCTCGTTGCAATTCTGGTTCTTCTTGAGAGTTCCAACTGCGTTATGTTCTTCTGCTCCATCACATAAAAAATTCTTTCACTGATAATCATAATTTTCCTCCATCAACATTCCACATATATCCGTATTTCGTAATTTGTATATCCGTCTTTACGGTTATGATATCATGCGACAGCTTTTCTTTCAATAGGGATTTTTGTATTTCTGAATTTTACTATATTCTTCGGTTTATAAAATTCAACATACAGCTGTTTAATTCTTTTCATGAGAAGATAATGATCCGGATCTGGCAAACTATCCAAATCCATCGCTTCTGCATACTTGGCTACCATTTCTCCGATAAAATTTGCCAAATCACTCCTCTTCTTTTTTGATTTTTACCTGTGTGGATATCCCTCAAAATATTTTTTTAAGATACAACTTGTTAGGCTTACCCGGTCCTTGCCTCTTTCGTTCAAGTGCCCCCGCCTTCTCCAGCTCATCCAATAGTTTGCAGGCTTTTTGAGTGCCACAATTCAAATCCTTGCAAACTCTTTTTACCGAATAATGGATAAACACCCTTCCCTTGTCAATCATTTACGAATGCATTCATCTTTATATTCCGGATCCGGCCAAAAAAAGTATTGACAAATCAAAATGAACGATGTATATTTTCAACATGAACAGTGTTCATCTAGCAAAATAACTAAATGCCAATGCATTGGAGAGGTGTAAATTCGTGAATCATCTTGCAACTTCAAAAGAAGACATATTAGCTGCAAGCAGAGAAATAATCAAGGAAAACGGATGGACTGCCGTAAGCATACGTGCTGTTGCATCCCGATGTTCTGTTTCGACTGGGACAATCTACAATTACTATGAATCCAAAGCAGATTTGCTTGGGGATACAATTGAAAGTATTTGGCGTGAAATCTTTTTTCACCCTGAAGATGGGCAGGTCTTTAAAGATGTTGCTACCTGTATCTCATGGATTTATAAAAGACTGGAATATGGAAATGAGCAATTTCCAGGCTTCTTTTCTCTGCATTCATTTGGATTTATGAAGGATGAAAAAACAGATGGAAAGAAGAAAATGTTGCAGACATGGGGACATATTCTTAATGGATTATGTGATATATTAAAGAATGATCCTAAGATTCGTTCAGATGTATTTGATCAGCAATTCACAGAAAAACAGTTTGCAGATATATTATTTTCTTTAATATTGGTATCAATGATTCGTCAGGATTACAATCCGTCTTCGATATTAATGTTGATTAATAAAACATTATATTAATATCAACAAGACATAGTTCAATATAAAATTTCAGAAAGGATGTTTATTATGCAGGCAATTGTAGAAACTTTATTTGATACCATATATTTGTTTTCGGTAATCACAATCGGAATTTTAATGATACGCAAAAGCAAAGGAAACCGTCAGTTTACTATGTTTGGAATTATGGCAGTTCTTTTAGGAAGTGGAGATGCATTTCATCTGATTCCTCGTGCAACGGCGCTTTGTACAACCGGTCTTGAGAACTTTACCGTACAGCTGGGGTTAGGCAAATGGATTACTTCTGTCACTATGACTATTTTTTATGTCGTACTCTATCATATATGGCGTGAACGTTATCAAATCAAAGGTCATAAAGCAACTACAGCCGCTATTTATAGCCTTGCAGGATTAAGAATTATTCTGTGTATGATGCCTCAGAATGCCTGGCTCAGTGCAGATGCCCCGCTTTCCTGGGGAATCTATCGAAATATTCCGTTTGCACTAATGGGATTAATTATCATCGTTTTATTCTATAAAAGTTCAAAAGAAAATAATGATAGATCCTTCCGCTGGATGTGGCTGACCATCGTCCTGAGTTTTGCATTCTATATTCCGGGTGTACTGTTGGCTGATGTGATTCCGATGATCGGGATGCTGATGATTCCAAAAACCTGTGCATATGTGTGGACAGTATTAATTGGCTACAAGACAATGAAAACAGAAGCTTGCTGATATCTGCCTGATTAATACCAGTACGTTCAATCTCTGCCACTGCTGACAGAACAGATATCATAAGCTTCCCGGCATTTTTGGATGAATCTATTCCGTCCTCCACACAAATCAGATTCACACCAAAATCCAGCATCCTCATACTCACCGGCAATTTCATATTCTATATAATCACAGAGCGCTTTCATTTTTACTTTCTGTGCATCCAGAGAATAGCCATCTATCTGCATGGTTGTCGAGACACGGGTGTATAAATATACTTTGATTTTCTCTTTCTTCAATTTACATATCACCTCCAGGAAGTGCCGAAACTGCCGACAGATTGATACTGACTAATGTATCCATCTGCCTGATTGCCAAATTTCTAAGCAATATAAGTCTTTCTGATTGAGATTTCCCCTGCTCAATTAAAATAGCATTATAACTTTCCATATTTGCCAACACCAACAACTGATTTAAATTTGCATCATCACGCACATTCCCCTTTTTACCCGGATTATTATTTTTCCATTGCTTTGCAGTCTGACCAAATAAAGCAACATTTAAAAGATCTGCTTCACTGGCATATGTATAAGCAATCTGTTCTGGTGTCAGCTCTGGTGGAATCAAATTTTCCTTCACCGCATCCGTGTGAATACGGTAGTTCACCTTTGATAAAGCCCTGTTCAAGTTCCAGTCCAATGAAAATCGACTATTTTCATCTTGTTTTAACCTGCGGTAATCTTTCATAATATACAGTTGAAATTCCGGAGAAATCCATGTAGCAAATGCCATTGCAATATCGCTATGTGCATAAGTTCCTCCACCATATCTGCCTGCTTTTGACACTATTCCAATAGCATTGGTCTGTTCAATCCATTTGGTTGGCGTCATAACAAACCTGTTTAATCCTGCCTCACTTCTAACCGCCTCGAATTGCACACGGTTAAAATCTGGATTATGAAGTTCTTCCCAAACAGCCAAAAACTCAACTGTATTTCTGTTTCGCATCCAGTTCTGAATGACAAATCTGGGATCATTATCATTTCTATATTTTGCAATATCTGTCAACGAAATATATTCATTTTCAAAATCTTTCGTGTAAATCCCAATATCAATTCCTTTTGCGTGAATAATTTCCCTAACTATTTTATTTGCCATCTCTATTCCTCCACCATCTGTAAAAGGCACATCAGCACAACACCGACCAGACTGCCGAGCATAGTGCCGATGATGAAAAACAAAAGCTCACTCATTCTTAAAACTCCTTCCTGTTTTAATGGGGTATTAGGGGCAGCCCCTAACAAGCGAATTTGGTTTCCATCGCCAGATGGATAACCAAATTCAGTGCTTGGTAAGACTTAATCTTCACAATCGTCCTCATACATACATTCTCCGCACACGGAACAGTAATAAGGACAGTCCGAACAGTCCTCCGTTTCAAGACCGCCGTCCTCGTCCGCATTTTCTTCACAGACGTCCTCCAAAGACTCGGTAATATTTGCTTCGCCACAAACAAAATCGTCATCGGTAAAGTCAATAAGGTCGGTGTCGAAAAGGACGGTTTCAGTCTTTTTCTTGGCTTCTTCTGGGGTATCCGCATAGACGGAGATAGTCTTTTCATAGTGTCCACGCAGGGCAACAGCATACTTTTTCATTGGGCAGTTTCCTCACTTTCATTCTTAAAATTGATTTGGTTTCTTGGTTTACGGGTTACAAAATCAGCAGGCATCACTCCTTTCACGGCTCTGTTTTCGCTGTTCCAGACCTAAATAGGACAACAAAAAATCGTTGAAGTCCTTACCGACAGGCGGCGGAGCGTCAACGATTCTGTAATCCTTATTCAGCAGTTCTTTGAGGGCGGCGGTACAGAGCCGACCTGTTTTGTCATTGTCCAGATGCAGAACAATGGTCTTGATATGCGGATTGGCTTTCAAAAATGTGGTAAGGGCAATCGGCACTTTGCTGTCCTTGATTTCTTTTTTTGGTTGATACACGCCCGAAAGGGAGAGCAGATTTTCCTTTCGATAGTCTTTGCCCTTGCATTTCAGATAGCTGGCATAGGACAGTAAATCAATGGCGGCTTCAAACAAATGCACCGTATCTGTCGGCTCTCTTGCCAGAAGTCGGAACGAATACCGCTTGTCGCTGCCCGATGCGTCGCCCTTAAAGGAGCTGCCTAAAGTGCTGCGGCAGGCGGCATACTTTGGCGTTCCGCTTTCATCTTTTCCTACAAAAGCAGCGTTGTGATAGTCAGCACTTTCAAAAATCGTACCGTCCGCAACGCAGTCCTGTATGAGCTGATAGTCAATGCCACGCCCGAAAAGATACTGTATCACTCTGTCACAGTTCTTAAATCTCTTTGGCAGTAACAATTCTTTCGGTTCTTCTTTCTTTGGGGCAGGGGGTGACGGTATCCAATTACTGACTTCGCCTGTGAGAGTTTGCACGGCTTCCACAAAGGAATATTCCTTGACCTTGATAAGATAATCAAGGGCGGAAACGCCGCCGAAGCCCCTCGACCACCAATACCATTTGCCGTTGGAAATCTTCAAGCTGTCGTGTTCTCTGGTACAGTAAACATTGCCTGCCACACGCCTTAGATTACTTGGCTCATAGTGTTGCAAATAAGTCAGCAAGTCCATTTGCCGTGCCTGCTCAATCACGGCAGGGTCAAGCTGCACATAGCTGTTAGCTTTTCTCATTCAATAAAATCACCTCCAGAAATAGAAAAAGCCGAGGGATTTTCCGTTAAGAAAACCTCTCGGCTATGTAAATGATTCTCAATTTGAAATATGCTCTTTGCAATGCATTGTATATCCTATTTCGGGATGAATTAGCATATCTACGATTTTCTCATCAACTTCTTGCTCCTTTTCCAGACTGCTTTCAATTCTTTCATTTGCAAATTTTACATCAATAATAACATTATTGGTAGAATCAAAAGGTATATCTCCTGATAATTTGATTATAAATTCCGATAAAGTAGTATCCACATATGAGTGTAAATGTTCCCCCAGATACTTTATATTATGTGGAACTTCTCCAGAATGAATAATTGAATTTCTTGTTCTATACATTCTATATAAATGCCAAGTAACCCTTTGAATATATTTTTCTATATACTCCTTCAGTTTTTTCGTAGTGTTAAGTGCTGCTATAAGAGCAATACGACTTCTTAACACTGGATATTCTTCTAATAATTCATACATTCTATTACGGGATTCTCCGTATTTAGGTAGCAGTAACAGATAAAAGAATTTTTTATTTTCGCAGCCGACTTCATCAACTAATCCAATAATTTCGTTATACTTTTCCTCAGATAAATTTTCCTTTAAATTTTCTATAATATTATTTATTATACTTGGAAGATATTCTTTTTTTAATATAGGAATAATATTTTTTAAAACATATTCAAATTTATTGCCCCCATTTTTAGGTTGACACAATACCTCTATTGATGCCCACAAATTCAAAAATCCACTTTTCAAATCAGGAACAGCTAATGCAGTATTGTGTAGTTCAATTGATTTTCTCAAAAGCGAATACTCTGACTCCGCATTGACTATTAGACCAGTTAATAAACTATCTGATGTTGTTCCAATTTTTTCAAAATCAATATCATCAATAATATTATAAGAAAACTTATGTGCATCCACAAAAATAGGTAACTGCTCTTTTTCAATAATCATTGCTTTTTTTTGGATAGAAAAAAATCTCTTGTTTCCAACAAACTTGTAAAAACTGAAAAACAAATCTAATCTGCTGTAAGCAATCTCAGCTGCTATATTAGGACACGGAGCTTTAATTTTTTCAAAATATACAATTACCTTATCTCTATCTTTTTTGAAATCAGAAAAATTCCCATCATCATCAAACCTTAGTCTGATTCTTTTTTCAAGAATTTCTTTAAATTTTAGTGATATCTTTGATACCGAAAAATAAACAGAATATTCATGAGCTTCAAAATCAAAAATATCCAAAAAATCAGCCACACTATTGCAAGTGATTTTATTGTTAGAAAAGAAATGCCTTTTTAGCTCATTATATATATAATCTGAATTATATCCCATAGAAAGAATTTCTGGAATCCAACACCGTAAAGCTGATTCCATCTTCTTCTTTTGTTTTGGTAATTTAGAATACTTTTTTATTGTTTCTACACACCAATAATAATACTTGCCATTGTCAAAAGTGGCATTCAAATAGGCTATCGTATCATACTTTTCTTGGTCTGAACTTGAGCCAAAGGATTTCTGTATTCTATCAATATTGTTCTGTCCCCAGCATTCTTTTATAACAATATCATTTTTGAATGACTCTATAAATTCGTCAAATACTACTGCCCGCTGATACTCTCTTATTTCTTGCTTCTTAACTTTTTGGGCAACCACACAATACTCTTTAGTTAACCCATGAGTATTAAGAAGTGGCATCCGAAATAAATCTATAGTATAATTAAACAGCATTTCTTCTAATCTCTGTGCAAAGTATAAAACTCCATCAATATCTGAAATGTTGTCACAATTTTTGGGTATTGAATATTTCATTGAAAATCAACTCCTTTCTACAAATTATATCATATATCTATAAATTTTTCCACTTTTTCGTCTATGTAAAGGCGGCATCAGCTTCACACCAACGCCGCCTTTTTCTTCGGTCAGTCCGTTATAAAATTCCTGCTTTTTTGAGATACCCTACACTATCATAGCAGCCACGAAAATAGATGGACTGCATCTCCAAGTCCGTAAGCCTGTTTTTCAGTTCCATTACCTCAATAAGAGCCGCACATTCTTCCTTAGTCAGCTCCGCAGTTTTCTCCATATCAAACACGCCGAACACCTTTGGATATTTTTCATACAATTTCTTGATTTTGACTTGTACGGCACGGTATTCCTCGTTTTCTTTCGGGAGCTTCGCTATGACAGAGCTGAGATACTCATTAAAAATATTGCTGTGGACATCTACAAATGTTTCAAATCTGAACTCGCCAGACACCTTTACCACCTCCACTGTTTGCTAATCTACACCTATTATAATGCCCAGATTTCCACAATACAAATGTGCAAATGCCGTTACCGTTCCAAATCCTTATTTTTTCTTTCGGGCGGCTCATCGCCCTGCTCTGGCTCGGTATCAAGGGCAGAGGTGTCCTTTTCGTCCAGATTCAGCTCAATGTTCAGAGCGTTCAGCCTGTCGGTTTTCTCTTTCAGCTCCTCCTCAAATGCAAAAGGCTTCTTGACTTCGCCCTTCGCATTTTTAAGCTGTGTGACGATTTCCTCCTTTCTGGTCTTTGCGGCTGTAAGCATAGCAGGAAGTCTTGACAACTCATTCTCAATTCGGGTCAGATTACCGAAAGCGTCCGAGCCTAACTCAACCTTGTGCCTGCTCTTTCCGCAGAGATTTAAGCAATAGTTTGAATTAACAGGGTCGTAATAAACCTCTAATTTGAAGCCACGGTAACTGCCGATTTCGGTAGGCTTTGACAGCGGATTTTCTTTGCAGAGTGCAAGAAGCATTTGTCCTGCGTCCGCTTTTTCGGTGTAGGTCACGCCCTGCAAGGTCATTGGACAGAACTTATCCTCGCCCTGTGGCTTGTGCTGTTCAGCAAGTGCGGTATCTGCTTCATAGCCTGTAATGCGTTCCTCATACTCCTTAATCAGCTTTGGAAACTTCTGTAAAATTCTGTTCTCAAGGTCATAATGCTCGGACAAATAACTCTGTTTCAGCACTCGGAGCTTCGATACCTGTATATCCAAGTCCATTTTTTCCTTGAAACGCTCATCGCCTGTGGCAAGCATTTTGACCTCCGCAAAGGACAATGCCACCTCGTCCACATCTTCGGCAGAACGGACATGGCTTTTGCTCGTCATTATCTGGCTGATAAATTTCTGCTTGCTTTCCACTAACTGATAGAGGTAGGCATCAAAGGTCTGTTAGCCGCTTTGTCAAGGCGGCTATGTAAATCGGTGGAGAACGCAAAAAAGCCGCTTACTCTAAAATAAGAATAAGCGGCTCAACCTTTTGGGTTAAACATATTCAATTCTCAACCTCTTAACAGGTGCGTTCATGACTATGAAGATAAGCTCATCCACGCAATCCGTATATCTGCCTTGTTGTATAAGCTGATTTTTCAGCTCTACAAGGCTATGTAATAAGGTTGTCCTTTGGCGACTATCCAGATATACGTGATATGTCTGCTCTCTCATAAACAGCACCTCCGTTTCTGGCTTCATTATATATAAAAGCCCAAAACTGTTCAAAGGTGCAAATTTGAGCGAAAAAAATAAGCGTACCACTATTTCTAATGATACGCTTATCCATTTAGATTACCTCAAAATGCTTCAAAGCATCTTTGATTGCTTCCACTTTCTCCGCTGTCGGATGTTTTCTCGGCTGTTTCAATTCCTCTACCGCATTGGGAGCATCATACATCGGCAAACCCAAATCTCTCTTAACCTCTGCAATATATGCAGTATGTACTTTGAAGCCGTATTTTGCTTCTATGTACTCTTTTATCATTTTGTAGGTGACTCGCTCTTTAGGCTTATAAGCTTCTGCTCTTTCAGCGATTGCTTTTAACGAGACTTTACCATCACCCTCTCCAAACTCAACTTTAACGTTGATATGACTGTCTGGCTATTTGTGGGAAAGCAGTACAACCGTCTCGACATTTCCGGTTCCCGGAAACATGTCCACGCAACATGCCTTCACAAGCTTATACCCACGGCTTTCAAATATCTTCACGTCACGCGCAAGGCTTGTAGGCTTGCAGGATACATAAACTATCGTATCGACGCCGAAATCGATAATCGGGCCGATAGCTTTCGGATGGATTCCGTCACGAGGCGGATCGAGTATGATTATATCGGGCTTGTCCGTGAGATCTCCGACAACCTTAAGGACATCACCCGCTATGAATTCACAGTTGTCAAGACCGTTAAAATGTGCATTCTCGTGCGCAGCCACAACGGCCTCCTCTACGATTTCAACACCCACAACCTTGGAAGCAACAGGCGCCATCACCTGTGCGATTGTACCGGTGCCGCTGTAAAGGTCGAACACGACCTTATTCTTAAGCTCTCCGACATATTCACGCGTCTTGGAATAAAGGACCTCAGCGCCGAGCGTGTTGGTCTGGAAGAACGAAAAAGGCGTAATTTTGAAACGTAAGCCCAGAAGCTCCTCGTATATGTAATCGCGGCCGTATAAAATATCGGTTCCGTCATTCTGAACCGTATCGGCCAGACTGTCATTATGTGTATTGAGAATACCGGTTATTGTCCCGTCAAGCTTAAGATCCAGAAGGAGCTTAACATATTCCTGAAGGTCCGGGGATTCCTGGGTCGAAGTCACAAGGTCAATCATTATCTCGCCGGTCTTATGTGCTTTGCGCACCAGAAGATGACGGAGATAACCCTCATGGCGCATCTTATGATAGAACTTAAGTCCGCTCGCGGCAAAATAGCGGCGGCTTGCGCTGAGAATAGCGCGGTAGTCGGAATCCACTATCTGACATTCATCAACTGCAGTGACGTCGTAGAAACTGCCCCTTTTGTGCATGCCGAGAGAAAGCGGTCCGTCCTTATATTCATCGCCAAAAGAAAACTCCATCTTATTGCGGTAACCACGGGTTATCGGACTTCCTGTTATTCCTTCAAAAACATAATCCTCTGCCGCTTCATCAAGCATTGATTTTACCTGGGCTGCCTTTATTTTAAGCTGCTCCTCGTAAGGAATGCTCTGGTATGTGCAGCCTCCGCATATGCCAAAATGGGTACAACAATCTATGGCACACTCAAGCGGTGATTTTTCAATCACTTCCAAAAGCCTGCCCTCGCATCGGTCTCCATGCTTCTTATTGATGACGAAACGCACCTTCTGTCCCGGTATTACATTCTTGACCGTGACTGTTCCGTCCTCGCAGATTACCCTGCCTTTATTCGGAAAATCTACTGACGCAACTGTTCCTGTGTATTCCTGACCTTTTTTCATGCTGCTCGCTCCACGCTATTTATTTCGTTTTTTTATAAAAAGTGCCGAAAGGCATACTATTATTCCGCCTAATAAAAGGACTCCGTAAATTATCCACTCAAATGTGGAAATGTCCTTCTCGATTATAATCGTTGTATTTATCAGAATCGCAGTCACGATTACCACTGCGCCCGCTATGGCCACAATCTTTGAAGCCATCAGATGCGGTTTGACTATAAGCATTACTATTCCGGCTGCAAGCGGAAGGATCACAAGCACTGTTATCCACCACGAATACACGCCGCCAAATGACAAAAGTTCTGTACTAACGCTGGTCTTAGATATAAAAAGTCCTACTCCTGCCGCAATCATGACAAGTCCGATAATAACACGGATAAGTTCATTCCTTGCCTTCTTATTCATATCAGCCTCCATGTCACTATTATTAATCAATATAAAAGTGGGGATTATAGGTAACCAATCCCCACTCTTGTAAATTCACTGTTCAGAATCAATTATTCTTCTTCAAAATCGTCTGCATCATCGAAGTCGTCTTCAAAGTCGTCCTCGTAATCTTCGAGGTAGTCCGGCTTAAAATATCTGTACAATGCATATGCGATTCCGGCTACTGCGGCTACAACGCCAACGATTGCAAAAATCTTCAATACCTTATTCTTGCACTTGCATTCCGGTTCCTCTGTAACGGCTGCCGGTTTGAAATAATCATAGAATCTGGAATCTGCAAAAAGTTCATTAATCTTCTTCATAGTTCAATCCTTTCCGTGCCCCCTTCGGACCACTAACTAAAAATATTGTATTTATTTTATCACAAAAAGTTCGATTTTACCATAGAAAATATATTAATTTTTCACAAAAATCAAATTTTCTGTAATTTGGCAAATGATGCGAACATCTTCTTGGTACCGCCGTTTTCAAAATCAACCGTAACTTCGTAATCCCTGCCACCGTTCTTGATTTCTTTAACCGTACCCGTTCCGAATTTGATGTGACGTACCTTATCGCCTATGCCGTATCCGAGTCCTGCATTGCCTGCTGACGGTTTCTTATCGAATATATCTTCCTTAAGTACATCATGCTGGAAGGACTGAAATCTGGATTCACCGGCTTTACGCGGCGGAAGATGGAAATGATCCTTGTCTGTCCCGTCGGATGTAAGTATCTTATGGGCCGGTCCCTGTGTGCTGTTAACCATGAGTTCCGCAGGTATTTCAGATATAAATCGTGATACCTTATTCATATGCGTCTCACCGCGCACCATACGCACCTTGGCCGCACTCATGATGAGTTTCTGCTTGGCTCTCGTAATTCCCACATAGCACAGTCTTCTTTCTTCCTCAAGTTCAGAAGGATCATCTGAATCAATACACATATAACTCGGAAAAAGTCCATCCTCCATGCCTGCAAGATATACTATCGGAAATTCCAGACCTTTGGCGCTGTGAAGTGTCATAAGAGATACCACATTATTGTTGTCATCCATATTGTCTATGTCAGCAACAAGCGCAACTTCTTCAAGGAATCCCGACAAAGTCGGTGTCTCCTCTCCGTCCTCGTATGTCGCCGCCTTGGATATGAGTTCGTCTATATTGGCACGCCTTTCCTCAACTTCCTCCGGGCTGTCATTCTCGGCAAGATAATCCATATAACCTGTTTTCTCGATAATGTCGTTAATAAGCCTGACAATTGACAACTCGTGCAATTCCGCGCGGAACAGCCTTATCAGATCAGTAAAAGGAGTTATCTTAGATGCACTTCTTCCAAGACCCGGAATATCCTCGGCCTGTTTAAGTGCTTCATAAAAACCAATATTTTGCTCATCGGCATATGCCTGTATCTTACCGACACTTGTTGCGCCGATTCCACGCTTCGGAACATTGAGGATACGTCTTACCGCTATCTCATCCATTCCATTGTCGATTGTTTTTAAATATGCCAGAATGTCCTTTATCTCCTTGCGGGAGTAGAAATTGATACCGCCATATATACGATAAGGTATATTATGCCCAAGAAGTTTCTCCTCTATCGCACGTGACTGTGCATTGGTTCTGTAAAGGATAGCACAATCATTATATGCATATCCGTCATTAATATTCTTCTCTATTCCGAATGCGATTCCTTCCGCCTCGGCATAACCGGTCTCATATACATTAAAAGCTATCTTATCGCCGGCATCCTGCTCGGTCCAAAGGCTTTTGTCCATACGGCCGGAGTTATTCTTAATAACGGCATTGGCCGCATCAAGTATATTGCTCTTAGAGCGGTAATTCTGCTCAAGTTTGATAATCTCCGCTTCCGGAAAATACTCTTTAAAATTAAGAATATTGCGTATGTTGGCACCGCGGAATTTATAAATTGACTGGTCATCATCACCCACAACACAGAGATTATGGTACTTGCGCGCCAAAAGGCTTACTAATTTAAACTGTGCTGTATTGGTATCCTGATACTCATCCACCATTATGTATTTAAAACGCTCCTGGTAATAATCCAGAACATCATCATTCTTCTCAAATAGTTCAACAGTAAGATTGATTATATCATCAAAATCAACCGCATTGTTCTTCTTAAGGCGTTCCTCATATACTCTGTAAACTTCTGCAATGCGCATCTGCGTATAATCATTGTTTGCCCGCGTATACATCTCATCCGGCGTTACCAATTCATCCTTCGCCGCGGATATTCTGCTAAGGAGCATTTTCTCCTTGTAGACCTTGGTATCCACATCCATGCTCTTGCAGACTTCCTTCATAAGGCTTTTCTGGTCATCTGTATCATATATAGTAAAGTTGGTCCCGTATCCGAGCCGGTCAATAAAACGTCTCAATATCCGCACACAAGCTGCATGGAATGTCATTATCCACGCCGCATCAGCTCCGCATCCGACCAGGTCATCAACTCTCTCACGCATCTCTCTGGCAGCTTTATTGGTGAACGTGATTGCCAGAATATTGTATGAATTAACGTCACAGTCATCTATAAGATGAGCTATTCTGTGTGTAATGACACCTGTTTTGCCAGAGCCCGCTCCGGCAAGTAAAAGCACCGGACCCTCGGTCGTAAATACGCCTTTTTTCTGTTGTTCATTCAATCTGTCATATATACTCATGTTACTATTTCCTATTGATTATTAACATTACCAAATCCTGCATTAATCTGTGCCTGACGTACTTCCGCCGGATAACTGAAATTGGCAATCGTAAAAGATGTTATGCTGATTCCGTCCTTAAACAATTCCATATCAAGGTCTTCTTTAATGCCTGCCGCAATTTCTTTTGCATTCATCTGAAGATTAAATATATCCCTGCCTTCCTTCGTAATCCACTTCATAAGAAGGCTTCCCAGAACGGACACCACACGGTCACGCAGATCGTCTGTGGTATATACAGTCCGCACACCGGCATATTTATCCATGGCAGCAATATAATCTGATACTTTACACCCGAATGTACCGAAAGCGCGTATCGGAAGACCGGTTGCAAATCCCTGCACCGGAATCGTTACCGGGCTCTGTGTTCCCCACTTAATCGTGAGTTCCTTCGTATTGACAAACAGAACCTCACACCTGGATCTGTTATCAACGTCAATATCGAAGCATCCTTCATCTTCAAATATTCCCTCAATACGTCCGTTCACAAGATATACTGCATTCTGTCCCGGGCGCACCACAAGATGGCACCCTTTCTTCAACTGTGGCTCAGGCCATTTATAAAAAATTATATCTTCTGAGTTCTCAACCCATTCTACGACATTGGACATACGTCCGCCAAAAAGTCCCATAATTCTTCCTCTCTTATTAATAAAGTCTTAAAGAGGGTGTCCACAGGACACCCTCCGGTCTTATATAATATTCAGATCAATAAATTACATACCCATCTTAGCCTTGATAGCTGCAAGTTCATCATCAACTGCCGGAGCTGATACCTTATACTTGTCTTCAAGATCCTTGATGCTGTTGTCAGCGCCTGCTGTGTTAAGTTCTGCCATTGCATTGGCCTCATCAAGCATTCTGTCAGCCTTAGCTTCCATTCTGTCAAATGCTGAAAGACTGCTCTCTGCTTTACCCATGCCAGATGTCATCTTATTGACTGTCTGCTGAGCCTTGGCAACCTTCATCTTAGCCTTAATGGTGTCACGCCTTGAATCAAGCTCGTTAATATCATTAACAAGCTTATCATGCATCTGTCTCATTTTGGCAGCATTATCGGCTGCAAGTGTATATGTCTGCTGGAATGCCTGCTGCTTGGTAACAAGTGTCTGCTTCTTGGCAAGAAACTGTCTTGCATCATCGTCATTACCTGCTGCAACTGCCTTCTCTGCGTAAGCCTGAAGCTTATTAATCTCTGCCGTACACTCATCGAGTTCTCTCTTGGCTCTCTGTTCATCGGCCATAACAGATGCTGTCTCTGCTTTAACCTTTCCCAAATCACTCTGAAGATTTCTCATGTACTGATCAATCATCTTCTCCGGATCCTCACACTTATCAAGAAGTGCGTTAATGTTAGCGGACATAATGTCCTTGAATCTGGAAATAATACCCATTGCCTCTTACCTCCTGCGGTTAAAAATATGCGCCCATATATCCGGGCTGTTTATAATTAATATGAGTATAACATATTCCCCCGTTTCTGTCACGAATATTTTATTTTTCTTGTCATATGGTTTGCAATACTATATAATAGAGTAAGGCAGTACACATACTGCGATTTGAAAGGACATATATTATGGCAGATTCAACAACGGATCTTTATACCCGCCTTCTTCGTGAGCTCACTAAGATTGATTATGTGAAACCGGGTGAATTTCCTAACATAGATTTATATATGGATCAGGTTACCACCTTTATGAATACCCACTTATCCGATTCCAAGATTAAATCGGACGATAAGATCCTGACCAAGACAATGATAAATAACTACGCCAAGAATAATCTGCTGCCGCCGCCGGTTAAGAAGAAGTATTCCAAAGAGCATATGATTGTTCTTATTTTTATATATTATTTCAAGAATATACTTTCCATAAGTGAAATCCAGGCAATGTTAAATCCATTGACCGATAAATTTTTTGATCCGGCAGGCAACTCCGGCAAGATAAGCATGGAAGACGTGTATACTGAAGTTTTTAACGCTATTAAATCTCAGCTTTCCACGATAAACACCGACATCGAAACTAAGCTTGAAGTTGATAAAGAGCATTTTAACGATGTGAAGAATAAGCAGGACCGCGAATTCCTGCAGAAATTCTCCATGATATGCATGCTCGGATTTGATGTTTTTCTTAAGAAACAGATAATCGAAGGACTTATTGACACTATTGTCTCCGACAAGGAGAAGTCGGAACATAAAGAAGCAGAGCGCAAGGCCAAGAAAGAACAACCGGCTAAGGCTCCGGCATCCAAAGAAACCCATAAGAAATAATAAAAAGGATATCCATCAAGGGTATCCTTTAATATTATTTATTCTCGTATAATCTCTTAAATACCATATCGTATCCGTCGCATCCATAATTAAGCGAACGGTTGACGCGGCTTATCGTCGCGGTGGATGCCCCCGTCTTATCGGCAATATCACGATATGTGCTGTTCTCGCGAAGCATCTTGGCAACTTCATATCTCTGTGAGATTGAAAGAAGTTCATTTACCGTACACACATCTTCAAAAAAAGCGTAGCACTCTTCCTTATCCTTCAGACATAATATTGCATCAAAAAGATGGTCAACTTCTTCGGTTCTTATATTCTTACTCATATCCGGTCTCCTTTTGTGATAATGACTTTCACGTAATAAAATTTTAACGCATTAAAGTATTCTAGTCAAGCACAAATTTGTTCAGCACATCAACAATACCATTCTCATCATTAGAAGGTGCAATGTAATCGCCTTCTTTTTTTACGGTGTCGTTGGCATTGCCCATCACAACGCCCATTCCGGCGTATTTAAGCATGGATATATCATTATATCCGTCTCCAAAAGCCATCAGTTCCTCTCGTCTGCAGCCAAGATGATTTAATAATTTCTCAAGAGTTGCGGCCTTATTGATTCCCTTCGGAAGTACTTCAAGGAAAAATGGTTCCGAACGATAAACATCCAGCCTGTCAGAAAGCCTTGCGTGTACTTTTTTCTCAACCTCGGCAAGGTAATCTCCGTCTCCGAGCATGAGGAATTTAGGCACTTCAAATGTGAGATACTTTTCAAGATTATCGACCTGTTTAACACCGAGTCCGTTAATCCTTGATTCTATTTCAATATATTTGTCATCTGTATTCTCAGATATTACATCATCTCCCTGATATGTCATAAGGTTGACCTTATATTCTTTTGCAATCGCGCATATCTCATGATAATATTCCATAGGGAGAAAGGTCCTGCTTATCGCCGTACCCGTACTGCAGTTCTCAAGGAGACCTCCGTTAAGCGCAAGAACATATCCTTCTTTATCCGGAAGTTCAAGTTCATTAACGTATCTGACGACTCCCTGCGGCGGCCTGCCTGTAGCGATTACAATCGTGCAGCCCATATCTGCTGCCCTGAGTATCGCAGCCCTGGTCTCAGGCGTTATCTCCTTACGCGAATTGGTCAGTGTCCCATCTATGTCAAATGCAAGTACTTTATATTTCATCATGTCCTCCGGTTTGTTTTTATTCATCATATTGTACAGAAACGAATTCCGTACGGTATTTATTAAGATAAATATCCTCGATATTATAACTTATGACAGCATCATATTCGGCCACATAATCATATGACACATTTATTTCTCCGTCATATGTAATCACCGCATCTTTGTCTCCTGACGAATAATAATAACTTTTTACGAAATTCCCGTCATAATCATAATAATCATAATAGAACTGGATAACGTCTCCCTTCTCAAAATCAATCATGCTTCTTGAAGGGAATGAGGATGTATCATCTTCCGAATCAATATAATATCCGACAGCTTTGCCGTTCTTATTATTGTTGTTATCCCAGTAAACCATTATTTTGATATCTGTTTCGTTATTAAGCACTGCCGGCACATATCCGTATGAATATTCCTCACCGTCCGTCTTGGTTCCTTCTTCCTGCGCATAGAACGGTACTATCATTCCGTTTAATGCAACCCATGTGTAATCAAAATCGACAATAAGATTACCGTCATCATCAAAATCATACACATTATTCATACCAAGGTCAATATATCCCGAACCGTCATCAAGCAGTACCTGCAGTTTTAACTGTGATACCAGGTCCCACTGACTGTCACTGAGTTTTAACAGATAATGTCCGTTTTCATAATCAAGTTTCAGGTCATCCTGTGTAAGCTGCTCTGTCTGCGCAACATATTTTTCTCCGACAGATGCATCATACCAGTCATATTGTTCATAATTGTTATCGTCAAAAAGCCAGCCGAAAAATCCTCCAATCGAGTCATTTTCCTGTGACGTATAAGCGACAATATTGGCGAAAATATCAAAAAATTTCTCATATTCACCATATCCTAACACATCTCCGAGATGATCTGCCGTATTCTGGTATGCATCAAGATACATATACGGATAATACATTGAAAGTCCGCAGGCCTCATCAATATTGCTTACATTATATACAACCGCTTTATCCAGGGCATGCAGTAAATCATCCGAACCTTCAACATCAAGTCTTTTAACATAATCCTTTATGTCTATCTGATCATATTCTTCTTCTCCGTATGATTTTGCATTGCTTCTGGCTTCAAGTATCTTATAATACCCATTATTTTCCAGACTGTCAAGCGACCTCGTCATATATGCAGCAAGTTTCTCCTGAACATCAAAAATACAGCTCAGATCAATAACCGACATTGTCTTTACATCCCAATTATCATCCTCGTTGTTATTGATATATCCATCCGCAATCATTTTACAGATATCAGCTGCCGCCATATCCGGATTATCATCCAATGCATTAAGCCAGTCTGTGTAAAACCAGCCGCCTCCGGGTTCAGTCTCTTCTGATGCAACAAGATAACCGGCATAATCTGAAACAGCTGCTGCCGTCTCAATTCCGGCCATCAGGCATGCATCGAATCCGATGAAATCCATATGTATGCCCGCATCCTTAAGTGCCCACGCGACATCATCAAGCATCAGTTCATCATCCGTGAAATATTCATCATATCCGAATCCCATAGCTGCGCCGCCGCCATGATTCCAGAAAATCAGGCTGTATCTGTCAGCCGGACAATTTCCGGCTGCCCATGTTATAAAATCAGATACGCTCAATTTGTCCACCATACTTGTTCTGCCAAGATTCTCTTTCTCAGTTATTTCTTTATTCCTGATGACAAAACGCTGTGTCTCTCCTCCGGTCACTTTATTATTATGCCATTCCTTCGTACCTCCGGTCTGAAGTACGACGGTCACATTATCGCCTATCCCGGATTCGATCATTTCATTGATATCTTCGGTTGCACAGGCAGCATCGCTTTCAAGATCTGAACCTATCATATATACCATAACAGTATAATCACTCTTATCATCCGGTTTACCGGATGTACTCTGTGAAATATCGTCAAAAATTATTCCGCCTGTCACTACCATGATTATAAGTCTTATCACTACAACAAGCGATATCCCAATAATTGCCATAACCTTTTTGCCGTTATGTTTTCCGGTTGTTTCCATTTTCCCTCCTGTATCCACACACTCTTACAACGATATATTACACTATTTTTAACCGAAAATAAACCTTTATCTTTTAATGTTTACTTTTTTTTCGAAATGGCTATAATGTTAGGGTGACAGGAGGTGTTACATATGCCGGGTTTTGTAACTCATTATATTTTCGGCGTTAATGCTTATAAGCAGATTGATAACAGTGATATTCATAATATAATATATCGCAACAGACAAGCGTATAGTCTCGGGCTTCAGGGGCCGGATTTATTTTACTATTTTATGCCGGCCTCACTTGGTTTCAAGCCGAATATTGCCAATATCATACACAAGAAGAAGACCAACGAATTTTTCAGACAGTTGATAGCGTCGGTTTCATCTCTTACAAGGCATCAAGACTATGAGACCGCTTTTGCGTATATCGAGGGATTTATGGGTCACTATCTTCTGGATACGGCGATGCATCCTTATGTATATTCAAGAGTCGGCACTTCGATTTCTAACCGCACGCTCGGCGAGCATTTTGCAATTGAAACCGATATAGACAGAGAGGTTCTCTGGAAATATAAGAAAAAACACCAGACGGATTTCCCTCATTCTTCATGTATAAGGCTTTCACCCCGTGAGCGCAGTGTTATTGCCAGAATCCTTAGCATTGCCATACTTGCCACATACGATATTAATGTGACTACCAGGCTGATCAAAGCTGCTATGGTAAGTTTTAAAATTGAAAGTTCCATGCTTATAGATGAAAAGACATACAAACATAATATTATCCAGTTCATTGAAAAACGTACACTCGGATATAATATTATCTCTCCATTACTGATTAATGAGGTCAGACATGTGGATGATCCATGCAACCTTTCACATGAGCGCTGGGCTAACCCATGGGATAAGGAGAATTGCAGTACGGAGTCTGTTTTTGAAATAATGGAATCCGCTGCATCCAAATATGCTTCGTATATGATCAAGATGGCCGATGCACTTGATGATGCATTTGAAGTCATTGAAGATAATTCTCCGGCAATTCTTGAAATGTTATGCAACAATTCATATAACAGCGGTCTTGACTGCCGCAAAAAGCTTAAACGCGACAAATAATATTTTAAAAGCCGTTGGCATTTAAACCAACGGCATTTTTTTATCTGTATTTTTCTATCTGTTCTTTAATAAGTGCACCATCATCGAAATAATTAATCTTCATGGATGCCCTTACCTCAGCAAGTGTCTGGGCTGCCACAGCCTCTGCTTTACGGCTGCCTTCTTTGAGAATGTCATATACAGCAGGTATATCCTTCTCCCACACTTTACGACGTTCACGAATCGGAGCAAGTTCCGACTGTATTACATTGTTAAGGAACTTCTTAACTTTAACATCGCCAAGTCCGCCACGGCTGTAATGTGCTTTAAGTTCATCCAGATCCTTGTACTCAGGAAGAAACTCCTCAAAATGTTCAGGCTTGCAGAAAGCATCAAGATATATAAATACAGGGTTGCCTTCAACCTGTCCCGGATCTTCCACACGAAGATGATTAGGGTCTGTAAACATTGACATAATCTTCTTGCGGACATCTTCTTCCGTATCCGAAAGATATATGCAGTTACCGAGTGACTTACTCATCTTAGCCTTACCGTCCGTGCCCGGAAGTCTTAAACATGCCTTATTCTCCGGAAGAAGAATTTCCGGTTCTACAAGCGTCTCACCATATACCGTATTAAACTTATGAACTATTTCCCTTGTCTGTTCAATCATCGGCATCTGGTCTTCACCTACGGGAACAGTCGTCGCCTTAAATGCTGTAATATCTGCCGCCTGGCTTATAGGATATGTGAAAAATCCGACCGGAATGCTTGCCTCAAAATTACGCATCTGTATCTCTGACTTAACTGTAGGATTACGCTGAAGTCTCGACACTGTCACAAGATTCATATAATAGAATGACAATTCTGTAAGTTCCGGAACCATTGACTGTATAAAAAGTACCGACTTAGCCGGGTCAAGTCCGCATGCCAGATAGTCAAGTGCAACCTCTACTATATTCTGCCTTACTTTCTCCGGATTATCGGCATTATCGGTAAGTGCCTGTGCATCCGCAATCATAATATATATATCATCGAACTTACCCGAATTCTGTAATTCCACACGTCTCTTAAGTGAACCTACATAATGTCCGACATGAAGGCGTCCGGTAGGTCTGTCACCCGTCAATATAACTTTACTCATCTTAAAAACCTCTCGTTTCAATAATGTGATATATTTAATTTTATAATATCATTGTAAAAAGTCAAGTACAAAAAAACCGCCCCTCCGGTATGAAGAGGCGGTTCTGTGTCGGTTACAATATAATTTAGAACAAATCAACTTTTCCGGCATATTTGCTGTTAATTACATAATATGCTGCTGACTCTTCCGGCTTAAGATATACCTGAAGAGACTTAATTGATGAAGCTCTGTGTCCGTCTGCAACATAAGCCTGTGTAGCTCTTTCAATCACTGCATCAACCTTAGCTTCCTGTCCTGCGAACTGAACATATACTTCTGATACAAGTTCATTCTTCTTCTCTGTAACTTTAGCAGCAGTCTTCTTAACTGCTTTCTTAACTGTATCTTTAGTCTCTGTTGCCTTATCAGCAACTTTCTTAGACTCTTCCTTAGCTGTTTCCTTAACCTCTGCAGCTTTCTCTGAAGCAACTTTAACTGTCTCTTTGGCAGCCTCTGCTGTCTTGGATGCTACTTCCTTAACTGTGTTTCCTGCTTCTTTAACCGTTTCAGCTGCCTTAGCCGCTGTAAACTTAACTGTCTGCTTGACTCCGGTTGACTTTCTAGACATAACAAATTCCCTCCTTGAAAATAAAAATATCCACAAATATGTATATTTTGTGTCACCTGTCTTAAACACGGATATAATATAACTCATTTATCAGAAAAAATCAAGGATTATTTATTATCATTGGTAAAAAGCCTTAAGCAGAAATTATAAAGCGCATTCTGCCATACCGTTGTCTGATGTCCGCCATTCGTATCATAAAATATATGTTCAATTCCTTTTTCGGTCATCATCAGGTCAAGATCATATGTCACCCATCCGCACACATTATCTTCGTTGCCCACCTCTAACATAAGAAGTTTAAACCCTCCATACTCCGGCTTCTCTTCAAAATCGGTTATCCTGTTGTCCTCGGC